>Ga0155709_106_pt1 | contig 36676 bp, 36 predicted proteins | sample RifCSPlowO2_01_FD_107366 | JGI IMG/M metagenome (GOLD analysis project Ga0155709, IMG submission 107366) | Candidatus Lloydbacteria bacterium RIFCSPLOWO2_01_FULL_54_18
CTGTTGTCGCTCAATACAAAAACAATGGCCCGACTCTCAATGAGAGACGGGCCGCAGTTGTACCTATTCTGATTTTAACCGGACAGTAGTGCGTCAAGTCCCGCCTTTTTGAGCTTGCCCGCAAGCTCCTCAAGTCGTGACGCGTTGGTAAACATGATCACCTGCGTCAGGTCTTTGTTGACGGACTTTATAAGTTCCTCGAGGTCTTCGCGCAACAGCGGTTCGCCGCCGACGATGTTGATCGTTGAGACGCCGATCTCTTGCGCCTCCCTGATGACACGTTTCGCTTCGTCGCCAGAAAGCACTTTTTTTGTTTTGTCGTCTACGCCGTTGAAAAAACTGCAATGCTTACACGCGGCGTTACACTCGTCATTGACCGCAAAACTCATCAGGTTCGGCAAATTCTTGTTCTGAATGGTACGAAACATCTGGCGCGCAAGAAAGTTCCCCATCGGCTTGGAATATAAGGGCGGCGTCGAGAGTGAGTAAACGGGATGCCCGTCACGCCAGTGGATGACCTTCGTGTGGTTCAGAAAGATTGCATACAAACGCTCAAGATAGTCGGCCGTGAATCCCATGCTTGAACGGGCGATAAAAAACTTAAGCCGAAGGCGAGAAAATACGCTCATACTGTGATTCGGCAATTGTAGCATGGGGTATAATCAATGTCATGACCACGACATTGTTCCTTTCCGTCGTACTCCCGCTCGCCCTTGCGAACATCATCCATCAGGTTTTGATCGTTCGGGGAAACTACTTTTCACGAATGAGGGTACCGCTTGATCTCGGCAAACAACTTGCCGGCGTACGAATACTGGGGGAAAACAAAACTGTACGCGGACTCGTCCTCGTTCCCCTCATTGCCGTTGCAACGGCAATTGTACCGGGCGCATTCGGAGGAAACGCGCTCTTTTACGCCCAATCTGCACTCGTCGCCGGCGTGGGATATATGCTCGGTGAACTTCCCAATAGCTTCCTAAAACGTCGGTTCGGCATCAAAGCGGGCCAAAAAGGTACGGGGGTGGCGGGGATGTGTTTCAAACTCATCGATCACTGCGACTCGATCGTGGGGGCTTTGGTCGCACTTTCCCTGTCCGATCTGGGCTACTCATGGCCGTTACTTTTTTCTGCCGCACTTGCGGGCGTAACGCTTCATGTGCTCATCGACCTACTGCTCCTTCAGACCGGCGTCAAGCGGAGGGTGATGCAGATCGAAAACCGGGAAACACTTCGGTAACTGCACGCACATTCACCCCATGCAAGAAATCGGGCGTAAGCGGCGGCGGATCCGGAAGCGCATACGCTCTACTCGCGCTTCGTTCAAAGTCATACGTCTCGGTAATGTAGGGGAGGTATTTTGACGCCGACACAAACTCTTTTTTCTTACCGGGATACAAGGTGCGCAAGAGAAGAAACCCTGCGCGGAAGACCTGACGTGGGACCGGAAAGAATCGCACACCTTCGATACCGAGGTCGTCGCAGAGCGTCGATGCGAGTTCGGCATAAGGCGGAGGGTTCGGGTGGGTGATGTGTATGACTGCTCCGGCACGGAATGCGGCTTCGGATGAGAGGATCGCGGTCATCACCGCAACAACGTGACCGACGGGCACCATATTGACGCGACTCTCAAAAGGGAAAGGTACGATAAGCCGAGTACATGCGATCCGCCCTCGGGAAGATCCGTTGCGGATACCGAAAAGGAGCACGAGGGGGTGAAGTCGTGAAGTCGAACGAAGCGTAGCGAGATACTCCTTGAATACATAGAACATATACGAATACCGATAATAGCCGAACGTACATCCGACCGCGTGTTCCGGATAGGCGTCCCCGATGACGATTGACGGACGAAGAATAACGAACGGGATCTTCGTCTGCGACCGAACGATGGATTCCGCTTCCCATTTTGACGATTCGTATGCGTTACGGTGGACCGGTGCTTCGATCGCTTGCTCCGGAATCTGTGCACCCGTCGGTTTTCCCGACACATATGCTGTGCTGACAAAGATGTATCTTTCCCCGACGGTATTCGCGAATGCACTCCCGTGCGTCGCAATGAGCGTATTGTCCGTTTGTACCGCACGGAATTCTTCATCGCGAAACGAAAGATTTGCGGCAAGATTCCAGACAACCGGACAAAGCGCCCGTATGTGAGCGATCCGGTCGGCGGAAAGACCGAGGGATGGGAGGCGTGCATCGCCACGCTCATAGACGACCCCTGAAATGCCGTCAAGCGGAGGGTGCCGAGCGATCACAATGACGTCGTCACCACGTCCCGTGAGCGCACGGGTGAGGTGACTCCCGATGAAACCGCTCCCGCCGATGACAACGTGAGTACTCATAAGAAAAGTGAGGCCGCAAACGCACCGGCGGCAGGAAGGATAAGATTGTCTTTTCCATTACCGAACGAGCCCTCGGTGAGCGCAAGAAATGCCGATGCGGCGATAAGGGGAAAAATTCGGAAGTCCACGCGGGCAAACGACATCACAACAAGGAATACGGTGACGCTTGCGGCAAAAAATGCGATGCTCCCCTCAAGTGTCTTTGGCCCGGAAATGTCATAATGTATCTTCCCGAATGAACCGCCGACGATCGCCGCAACGGGGTCGGCCAGACCGAAGATCGCAATGCCCGCCAGGAGCGCAAGAGGGTCGTTCCAAAACAGGACACAGGCAAGTGTGAGGCCGATCGGAAAGAGCACCGAACCGTACGCGGTGGGTCCTTCTCTGATACTCTGTATAAAGCCGTACTTTCGTGCCGCAAGGATGACTGTCGTGAAGAGCACGCCAAAGATACCCGCCAGTAAAAGTGACCCGTAGAAAGGGAGGAGCATCGTCACACCCGCACCAAACACGTGTGCGAATTTTCGCGAAAACTCCCGGGCCACCCCAAACCGAAAGAGTGCTTCAGCGGCCGCGAATACACCGCTATAGCAGAGTAGCAGGACCGTCGCCGCGTACATTTCGTTCATATAATGCATATGTACGGTAGCGTATTTTTTCTTCTCCCGCAATTCTTCGGATGGGTGCATTATCTTTACGCATGATCGCGTAAATGACCTCCTCGGCGCCTTTGGCCGACGCCGTCCTGATCGCCCGCGAGAACAACGCCCCGCCCACACCGGCTCTCCGCGCGGAAGGATCGACCGCGGTGGTTTTGAGTATGTAGCGTCGTCGACCCGAGTTGTCGCCGTCAATATACCCGAGAAGAAAACCCGACACGTGAGCACCCTTCCTTGCGACGAATATATCCGACTCGACGGTGTCCAGCGATCCGAGAATGCTGTACACCAGCTCGTCGCGTGAAAGCGAAACAAACGAGGGTGCGTCGGCAAACGACGTGTTGAGGAGAGAAATGACATCCTCGACCAAGGTCGGGTCATTAGCGGAATGGAGTAACTGGATCTCAACTCCCGATGTGCGAGCGGTGCGTTCATTTCCTTCATACCGCGAACGAAGCTCGTCTGTCATCGGTTCAATCATACTTTCGCTTTCAGCAAGAGGAAAAAATCCCGACCCGAGAAAGACGGGGGCGTACAGTGCCGGGTTGAACGGTTCTCCCGAAAACGGCGGGTTACTATCATCGAGGCAAAGACGAAATCGGTCCCAGATAGTGCCGTCGATTGGTGCGCGAACAACGGAGACGCCCTCTCTCTTTAGGTGTGCGACCGATTGGGCCAAGAGCGCGCTTCCGCTTGCATGGTCAGCAAACTCGACAAAACCGATACGCCCCTCACCGGAAAGTCGCCGGTCAAAAATGGTGATCGCGCATCCGTCGGTCTCTCCATCCTTGGTACACGAAAGAAATATCTCAATATGAGCAAACCGAAAGACGGGGTTCCGCGGATCCAAAAAACGTCGAGCGCGAACGGTCTTGTCGAGAATGACGCGATCCATGCCCGCATACCGCGCACGAAGAAGGCCGGGAATTACATCGAGAAACTCCTCGCGAGAAGCTTGTTTAACGGACATACCATTCAATAAAAAAGAAAATAACGGCGGCAAAAACTATGGGGGGCGCGACATATCTGATATTGCTCGGCTTCGGAAAACGAAAGGTGCCGACCATTAAAAGCGACCCGCCAAAAATGATGAGGGCGAGCACCGTGCCGTTCAGGTAAACACCGGAGAGTCTCACAAGGAGGAGAAATGCAACAAGAGGGTGTGTCCAGAATACCGGGAGTCCGCGATAAAATAGTCCTCCGTCATTTTCTTGCACAAGTCCTGACCGCACAAAACGAATGAGCCTCACAACGCCCAAGGAAAGCAATGCGGCGAGTCCGACGAGATACGCGGGCGACTGGTATCCCAACTCATAGATAAGCACTGCGGGGAAAAAGAGGTAAATAACAACATCAGCACATGCGTCGGCAACTGCGCCGAACCGTGATGCCACATTCCATTTGCGCGCAAGATGGCCGTCAAGCGAATCAAACAAAAGACCCAAAAGCGCGAACGCGAACGCGCCGTAATAATATCCGTACAGTGCGGCAACCACTGCGATCCCGCCCAGCCCCATAGCAAAGAAAGTGCAGAGAAGCGGCAGTGCGGACGCGGAGTTAAAGCTAGGCGTAGTCATGGTGTGCAATGACCCCGTTCTCAATATCGACCGACACAATCTCTCCGGTCTGGAATTCTGCTACCGCATCGGGAACGCCGACAATACAGGGGATGTCGAGTTCGCGCGCAACGATCGCGGCATGTGAAAGCATTCCGCCGCGCTCCACGACGATCGCCCGGAGCAGCGGAAAAACAATGGTCCATCCCGGATCCGTATGCTTCGTGATAAGCACGCGATCGATGAACGGGGCATCCGGATCGAAGGACCGGAGCACAAGCGCTTTCCCCTCGAACACCCCTCCCCCGCCAAAACAGGCCGGGGTACCCCGAAGAGACGGCGATCTGCGCTGCACGGGTTGAGTCGTCTCGCGCAAAAGGCGCTCGATCTCTTCTACTTTGTCGTCGGTTTCGAAGCGTTGCGGCAATGTTCGCATTTGCCAGTAGGCGAAAGATTCCCTCCGCGTCTTGATCAGTTCGCGGACTCCCTCTTGTTTTTTCATCTCGCCGAAAGGACGAAGGAGTTCTTCCGTGCGGAGAAAAAAAACATCCCCAGCGCTCCCGATCACCTTGTGCTCCACCAGCATCCCGCCAAGAGCAAGCACGATAGTGCGTGCAAAACCAAAAATGAGCGAGCGTCGAAAGCGGGTTTCTTCGCGACGTGCTATTGATATGCGGGACCACGCAGCAAGCAACTCCGAAAAAAGACCGTGTCGACCGCGGTGCATGGTGCCTTCTCCGAGGCCACCGATACCCCCAGCCCCGCTGCGTTCAACAAGTTGTGCGAGAATGGGTATGAGCATTTCCGGTCGCTCCGAGAGGGTCGCCGACTCGAGCTTGAGCTCGTGAGGGGAGCGCGCCCCGTACGTGTCGATATACGATTCAAGCTCACTGTGAATTTGCGGGAATTCCCCGTCGATCATCTGGAGTGTCGACCGGACATCACCCGAGCGAAGTGCCTTTACGATCTTTTCCTCTCCGCCCATGTGCAGGGCCAAGCGTGCAAGTGCTTGCCCCGGATCGAGCGACCACAGCGGACCGCGCGAACGCGAACGCAAAAGTTCCGGGAGCGCGCCCGTCTCACCATTCTTCGCCAAGCGTGAAGCAAGTGCGCCCGTCGACACCATGACCGCAAAATCATTCGCGACCGGAGTGCGCCAGAGCGCAAGGAGGGACTTTTCGGTCCTTTGAAAAAGACCGACCAGTTCGTCATATGTCTTTGTTTGCGGAAGTCCCGCCTTCGCTTCCCGAAAGATCATATCAAAACGCCTGTTGAATCTTTTCACTAAAAAACCCATCGCCAAGAAATTGAGAACGATCGCGGTGATCTGAAAGAGCAGGCGAAACCGTCCTTTCAGGGAAGATATCCACGACAAAGCGTCGTCGTTGCGTACGAACAGTGTCGCGGCACTCCCCTCTTTGACGCCAAGCATGCGGTCAAAGAACTTCTTGTTCACCTCATACGCCGGCAAGAGCGCGAGCATCCGATACCATTCAGTGAGGTTGTAGTACATATTGTTCCCGATAAAAGCGAGCATGTTCGGAAAGAGGTCCGCGTTCGCCTCGACCAACCGACGTGAAACCCCCATCATGCCGAGAAAGTGCGGATACACTCCGGCATAAACCTCCCGCGCAAAAGAATACGTGAGCGGGGTGGTCGCACCCGAATAACTTTCAGCGAGGTTGGAGTTATCGTATGTGGTCATAACGCTCTGTTGAGATAGAGGGTGGCCAGCACGATCTGCGGGAGAAGTACGAAGATCGCCCCGGAAAGAAAGACCTTCTTTGCGGAAGCGACATCCTTTGCACGCGCGAACGTACCGAGCGCCCAAGCAAGCACCGCCGCCAAAAGGGCGGTCATCACCGCGAATGCGGGAAAAACGTCACGCGCCGAATGTGCGACCGCCAATACACAAATTCCCGAGAGAGCGAAAAGTGCTCCGCAACTCACCGTCGCACCGAAGACGCCAAGATGTTCGGGGTACGTGTCGCCTGCATTGTTTTTTCCCTCGGTGCGACGAAGCTTCCGTGCGATCTCAAGCGCAAAAAGTCCTCCGGCTTGCATTCCCAGAAGCAAAAGGATGGGGGGAGTAAAACGGCCGACGAATATCCCCAGTAGCGCATAAATATAGAGAAACAGCGGGAGAGAGAGGACCTCGTGAAGAATGACGTAGGCCACGAAACGCCTGCGCAGTACCTCCGGAACAAAGAACTCCTTGTACATGACAAATGAGTAGAGGAGGGCAAAAAGGAAAAGAGCGAACACGAACGCATCGAAAGAAAGAGCGATCACCAACTCGCCAAAAAGTGTCGTGACGACCATGCGTTTGACCCACGACTCACTCACGACTCCGCGCGCGAGAGGACGATGCGGGTAGTGCACCTTATCGTGCGCCGCATCCTTGACCTCGTCCAAGAGACGTAGCCGGAAAAGAAACAGGAGAAACGCAAGTCCTGCGGGGAAAAGCATGTATGGTCGGGGCGAAACGGCGAGCGACAACGCTCCGACGAAAGCCGCTGAACCGACGACGGCGAGCGACAACGGAACAAATTGTCCCAGCGGAAACCGTTCCGCAAGATACGCGGGTAACAGAAAGTTTCGCATGATGGCATTATAGTATACTTTCATCATGACCGAACCGCCGGACGACATTCTCCCGATCGCTGCACTTTCGCGCGGCGATCCGTCTCGCTACGGAGGAAAAGCGGTAACGCTTGGTGTTCTCTCTTTGCACCATTTTGATGTCCCATCGGGAATCGCCCTCCCCTCTTCCCTCACCGCTCTGCTCGCGGAGAAAAGTGACGCGGAAATCCTCTCCCTCCTTCAACGTCACATCAAAAATGACGGGCTTTATGCCGTGCGCTCAAGCGCGCCCGTTGAAGACGGCAGAGCACATGCTTGGGCGGGGCTCTTCAGCTCGTTCCTCGACGTCGGCTTTCGTGACCTGCCCGAACACATTCGTGCATGCGTCCGTTCCGCAACTAGCGAGCGTGTCCGAGCATACGCGACCAGGCTCAACGTTGAGTTTCGCGGCGGGATGCCGATCATCATTCAACACATGCTCCGTCCCGATCGTGCAGGTGTCGCTTTTTCACGACATCCGCTGTACCCTCAAAAAAACATTGCGATCGTCGAAGCAGTACGAGGTACCGCGGAAAAATTGGTCTCGGGAACTGAAACACCGGAACGATACGTCATCGACCGAGTAACAAAAACCGTCATTGAAACGGACGGGGATGCCGAAATATTGAAAGACGACGCCCTTCGTAGCATCGTTGACGCCTGCGAACGCATCGAGTCACTTCTGGGATTCCCCGTCGATGTCGAATGGGCGATGGAAAACGACACGCTATTCATACTTCAGGCAAGACCGATTACGGGGACCCGTTACTGAGTTTATTCCACGAATCTTTTAGCCATACTTCGCCGAGCGGTTTGTCTCCGGGCTTGATCGAAAAACTTTCTTTGAATTCAACCCAGAAATTGTTACGGTCGAGTGCGATGTGAATGAAGACAACGATCGTCATTGCGATAACCGCGCCGAGCCCCGCGAGTCCCATGTCCTTCTGCGCATCCCACACGTCGCCCTGCGATCCCAAGAAGGCAAGCCCGAGTTCCGGAGGCACATTGGCCGCCGCGCGCCACTCAATGAGCTCGTAGATTGAAGAAAAGCCGAGTGTGACGTCAACCGGGAAGAAGTACGACCAAAAACCCCGCGCCCCGGCGATGCGCATGAAGACTTCGCGAACAGGATAGGCCAAAAGGAGACCGTAGGAGAAATGGACAAGACGGTCGTACATATTACGCTCCGCACCAAGCCAATCCTTGAGTGTATCCCCGAACGGTACTTCCGAATAAGTATAGTGCGCCCCAATAACATGGAGGCACATGAACACTGTGATGAGTGTATAGGAAATATTGGAGAGCTTGAAATAGCGTCCGGAAATAAAGATAATCGGCAACCAGAAGAACACAAGGTAGTTTTCGAGGAGCCAGTCATCCGGGTGCAGTGGCTTATACGCCGACCACGCCCAGAAACCGAGAAACACCGCAAGAAGAACGATTTTGTATTTCATATCCTTATAGTATACCAAACCCGAACAAAAAGTGGACGGTTTGCAACAAAAAAAGGCCGGTCGTAAGACCGGCCCGTATACTGCACCGCACATGCTTATGATCCGAACGGGACCCAGATGTTCTTCATCTGCGTCGCCTCGCGGAGAAAGCGCATGGAGATCTTTCGTTCTTCTCTCCAATTCCGGAAAAGATCCGAAGAGACCCAGGTCCGCTTCATGTTCGACACGGATGCCGCTTCCACTTCTCCTCCGCCTTTTTGCGGACCGAAGTACCACACGGAGTCGACATCGTCGTGCTCCGCAAGCACCTTGGCAACCGCATCGGGATTCACGGCGGAGAGAATGTTCACCACACCTGCCGGTACATCCGACGCCTGAATGACCTGCACAAGGTCAAGAGCAACAAGCGCATGCTTCCCCGAAACGGCAACGACCGTATTTCCCATGGCCAAGGCCGGTGCGATGACCGACACCAACCCGAGAAGCGGGAGCGTGTCTTGGACACGGATGCCCATGACGCCAATCGGCTCGCGCTGACCCAACACCGCCATCTTCGGGGACACCTGTTGCAGTGTTCCGCCGAATTTGTCGGCATAGGCCGCAAAGTGAAAGAGGTGCTCGACGGACCGGTCGACCTCCCACCGAGAGTCGGGAAGTGTGCGTCCGGTCGCATCGGCGATACCTTTCGCAAAACGCTCCTTCTCGTTGGCGAGGTTCTCGGCAAGAAAGAAGAGAATCTGTCCCCGAAGCGCGGCACTCTGTCCGCGCCAGCCCGGGAAAGCGCCGCGCGCCGCTTCGACGGCATTGCGCACGTCTTTGCGGTTCGCATCGCCCACGAGGCCGAGAACGGCCCCACTCGGTGAGCGTACCGGAAACGACGTGCCGCCGTCCGGTCTTGCAATCTTTCCGCCGACCAAGAACCGGTACGTACGATCGACGTCGTCCTCGGGCTCTTCATCGAACGAGTCGATCGCGGCATCTTCCTCGGGATCAGAGTAGTCCGCTTCAAGCGAAGGCTCCTTCAATACTTCGAAGATGCCCTCTTCTCCGCCTTCTCTCCCGTATCCGCTCTCCCCTACACCGCCGAAACCGGCAGCGGCATCGAAGAGATTCGTGCCATTCAGCCAGACCGTACCCGCCTTGATCCGATTCGCCACATCAAGCGCTTTCCCGATGTTCTCGGTCCACACTGATGCCGCGAGGCCGTAACGCGTATTGTTGCCGAGCTCCACCGCCTCTTTGGGAGTCCGGAAACTCATGACGACGACCACGGGGCCGAAGATCTCCTCAATCGCAACGGTATCCGTCGGCGCGATGTTGGTGATGAGTGTGGGCGGAATATAGTACCCGATCGAAGGACAACTCCAATCCTCGGGCTGCCAAACCTCACCTTCACTTCTTCCGACCTCGACCAGTCTTGTGATCTTGTCGAATTGCTCGCGTGAGTTCACCGCGCCGATGTCGATCGTCTTATCCAAAGGCGGCCCCGCACGCAATTTCCTCATGCGCGCTTTGAGTTCCGAAACGAACCGCTCGAGAATGCTTTCGTCGACGAGAAGGCGCGTACCGGCGCAACAGGTTTGTCCTTGGTTGTAGCCCAAGGTCGAATCAATGACGCCCTCGATCGCCGCGGGAATATCCGCATCAGCGAACACGATGAAGGGCGACTTGCCGCCGAGTTCCATCGTGAGATGCTTTCCGATACCGGCCGTTGCTTTGCGGATGAGTCTTCCGACCTCCGTTGAGCCGGTGAATGCGATCTTCCACGGCGTCGGGTGTAGAGCGATGCATTTACCCGTCCAGCCGTCGCCGGTCACGATATTGATCACACCCCGCGGCAATTTCACTTCGTCGCGAAGCAGTTCGGCAAACAAGAGCGCGGTCAAGGGCGTCGATTCCGACGGCTTGAACACCACCGTGTTCCCCACTGCGATTGCCACAGCAATCTTCCACGCAAGCATGAGGAACGGGAAGTTGAACGGAGCGATCTGCCCCACAACGCCCCCAGGCTCGAGCTCGGGATACTTGTCTTTCCACACTTCGGCCCATCCGGCGTGATACGTGAAGTGTCGGATCGCGAGCGGAATATCGATGTCGCGCGTTTCGCGGATCGACTTTCCGTTGTTCATCGATTCGAGAACGGCGAACAAACGGGCGTTCTTCGCAATCGCACGTGCGATCGCATACAGGAACTTCGCACGTTCGTGTCCGGAGAGCGCCGCCCATGCGGGGAACGCATCTCTCGCCGCCTTCATTGCATCATCAACGTCTTTGGCGCTTCCCTTGGCTGTTTGTGCAAGAACTTCGCGCGTTGACGGATCCATGGCCAACAGGTATCCGTCTTCACACGGCTTTTGCCAATCGCCGTCAACGAAGTGGTGGAACGTCGGTTTGTGCTCGGCGAGCCATCCGCGCGCCTTCGCATCGGATTCCGGCGCGGGCCCGTAGTCGAGCCGCGCAAGAAAGTTCTTTAGTTTTGTCGTATTCACCGTATCCTCCTTATGCGATTGCGTGATGATCGAGCTTGGAATATCTGCCCGTCGCGCAGTGCGAAAGCTGGCGATCGATGTCGGTCAAGAGTCCGCTTGCCCCGATCCGGAAAAGTTCCGGCTTGGTCCACGCTTCGCCTAATTCTTCGAGCATGAGCGCGAGCCAGAACATCGCATCCTTCGCGGAACGTATCCCGCCGGCGGGTTTGATCCCCACCGAGAGTCCGCTCGCCTTGACTGCGCGGGCCATAACAAGACCCGCTTCAGGCGTGGCGTTCGAGGGCTCAAAGCCCGTCGACGTCTTGATGAAGTCCGATCCCGCCATGATGGCAACCGCCGAGGCTTTGGCGACTTTCTCGAGTTCTTCGAGGTCGCCGACGCCCAAGATGGTCTTCATCCTCGCACGCCCTTCGCAAACCTCGTGGAACGCCTTGATCTCGTGATAGAGTTCGCGCCACTTTCCTTCATGGACAAGTGCGCGCGAGATGACGACATCGATCTCCGTCGCCCCGCGTCCGACCGACGTCTCGATCTCCTTTAACTTGAGGTAGAAGGGCGTCTGTCCGGCGGAAAATCCCGTCGATACTGCGGCAACGGGAATACGACCGCCGAGTGCGCGAACAGCCGTGGGGACGAATGCATCGTAGACACAGACGGCACCGACGGAAAGTGGCAACTCGGGTATACCCAATTGCTGCAAAATGGAAGGGTCGACCGGCGTCAGTGCTTTTTTGCACAGCCGTTTCACGCGCTCGGGCGTGTCGGCACCGGTTAGGGTCGTCAAGTCGAGACAGGAGACCGCGCGAATATATGCGGCGGCCTGCGATTCAACTTTGAACGTACGGCGTGTCGCAAGCGTTTGCGTGCGCCGCAATACTGCGGGCACGTTCACGCGGATCGTATTCACCAAAGCGGGATCGAACGGATGCGCCTTGTTCGTTTCCATCGCTATTTCTCCTTCTTGACAATGGACAATACTCTGGTTTATAGACTACGTTCTTTTCTCAAAAAGGCAAACCCGATTCTGCCCACAGTACACTGTGGTTGCAGAATCGAGGATCCTGCATGCTTTGATGCGGGAGGCCCACGGTACTACGTGGTTCTACAGTTGAGCATCCAGCGGTTTAGCGCTGGAGAGCCCGAGCCGTGGGCAAAAAATACAAAGTCGGACCTTGGGGGTCCGCCTTGGGCGGATTGAGGTCCGACCTTGTATTTTTCGTGTGGCGAGTGCGGGGGCGCCTACACGGTCGGCGTAAGCGGTGTCGTCGTCGGTGCGACCCCCCTAAAATTCATAAAGACCACAAGAAGCGTGACCGCCGAAAAAAGGAACGGGAACTGGAGCGCCTTAAAACCCGTCGCAAAGAGCAAGGTCTCGAAGAGTACCGGAAGCGTGATCGCGTGAAGACCGAGCCGATACGATGTACCGTAGGACCAGCGCTGTTTCAAAAGACGGCCAAGTATAAAGATGAATGCGGCACCAAAAATGAGGTAGAGGAAATTCACGCCGAGCGCAACGAGAAAACCGAGGAATATCGCGAGGACAATCACCGGAGCGGCGATCTTATAGAACGGCTGAAGCCTCTCTTCTCCTCGGCGCAACACACTTTCGTTCACGGTGAAGTTCCACTCCGGACCGAACGACTCAACGCGCACGCCTCCCCCGTCGTCCATAATCGCGATCTCACTCTTCCCAAGCCATGCAATGGTCTTATACGCCTTCCACTGTTCCATCGAAAAGGGCGTCACGGTGTCGATGACCGCAAGCGACTGAAACGGGTCATCCTCAAGCATTTCCTCTTTCAATCGGGGCGGAATCTGAAAAATGTAAGGCTCGGCGACGTTAGTCGAAACGATCCCCTTGTCGACACGTATCTCCAGTTCGTCCGGAAAATACGCAAAGAACGCCGACGGGAAGGAGTGCGTCGCCTCAAGTACCTTTGGAACGAGCGGAATAGAGAGAACTACCGTCATGAAAAGGGCGAGCAAGAGCGAGAGTCCCGAATAGTACTTCCACGAGAACCCGAGCGAACGCCCGAGCAGTTCCTGATAATACAACGGACCGTAGATGCTTTTTTGGATGTGGTCGATGAGTTGTTTCATGTACTTCAGTATATCAGCGGCAAAGTACAAGGTCGAACCTTAGGAATTGATTCTTCAAGGTTCGACCTTGTACTTTGCCGTCCCCCACATCGTGGATATGAAAAAACGGCCCCTGATCCCCAAGGTCGGACCTTGTATTTACGTGATTCCGGAAAATCAAAAAGTTGGCAAAAAGAAACGGCCCCGGTGACGGGGCCGTTGTGATGCCGTGGAACTTACGCGTGATGGAGGTGGAGCGTGCCGGAGCGAACCGCCGGAATCAGAAGCGTGCCTGCCTTGTAGGAAAGGAAGACCCGGCAGCGGCGCGGGTGGTTGTTTCCGCGCACCATGACCGTCGTCGGACGCTTCTGGCGATGACCCTTGATGGTCGCCATCTTCGGAGGTGCCATCTCGGTGTCCTTGAACCGACGCACGCCGAGCGTTTGCCGCTCGGGAGCCCAACTCCGGATCTCGGTGCCAAGCTCGTCAACGATGTCGTCCTCGTCGGCAACCTCCTCGTCGTCGTCGCTCTGACCAAGGTGAAACTCCCACGCGTCGCGCCAGAGGTCTTCTTCGGGATCGTTCGCATCGATCCAGGAGTTGCGGTCATCGTCGTTCGGATCGTGACCGACTCGGTCGGAGCCGAAATCGCTACCGAACAGGTTCGCCGCGATGATGCCGTCATCGTCCGTAATGTCGAGGGAGAACTTCGGGTTGCCGAACAGCTCCGTGCCGTGGCTCACGCCGCGACCTGACGCACAACCGCCGAACTCCTCGTGTCCCTCGAACGGGAATGGCCCCCCGATTCCGTTACTCATGGCTAGTCTCCTTCAGAATGAATGTGGAATGAAAAGTACTGCGGAAAACCGAAAATCTCAATGCCGTTGCTACAACGCATTGTATCATATTATAGATTTCTGTCAATAACCTCCGACAAACACATCGAGAGCGCTGAAAAAAGCCCTTAAGTAAGGGCTTTTTTCAAGACGACGATATTGTCATTGCCCGCCTCGGGTGTTCACCGGCGCCTCTCTCGCCGTCATCGGAAGGTCGTCGGGATTGGTGAGATAGGAGAGCGCAACTTCGCGTTCGATCAGTCCTTCTTTCATCAAACGCCCGAGGTCCTGTGCAAGCGTGTGCATGCCCTCCTCCGAGGCGGTCTGCATGATGCTTACGACCTGCCCGATCTGATTTTGGCGGATCAAGTTGCTGATAGCCGGAGTGTTGATGAGGATCTCCCGCGCGGCGATACGCCCTCCGCCCACCTTCGGCAGGAGTTGTTGGGAAATGATCGCACGCAAGGTGAGCGCCAACTGCGCGCGCACTTGGTTCTGTTGATGCGGGGGCATGGCGTCGATGATGCGGTCGATGGTCTGCGGCGCGTTCTGGGTATGCAAGGTCGCAAGCACGAGATGACCCGTCTCGGCGATGGTGAGCGTCGTCGCGATAGTCTCCGGGTCGCGCATCTCTCCCACCATGACGATATCGGGGTCCTGCCGAAGCACATGCTTCAATCCCTCATTGAAGGCGATGAAGTCGTGTCCGAATTGCCGCTGTCTGATGGTCGCCTTGTCGGGAGTGAACAGGAACTCAATCGGGTCTTCGAGCGTGATGATGTTGTCGGGACTCGTATGGTTGACATGCTCGATCATCGAAGCAAGCGTCGTCGACTTCCCCGACCCCGTCGGACCAGTGACAAGCACCAAGCCGTGCGGATATTCGGTCATTTCCTTCACCTTTTCACCCAAAAGAAGTTCTTCCATGGATGGAACGGTCGTAGGTATGGCGCGCAATACCGCGCTCGGATAGGTCCTCTCCCAAAAGAGGTTGATGCGAAAACGACGGTGGTCGGGGTCCTCGTACGCGAGGTCGATCTCCCGTTGCTTGATGAATTTATCCTTCTCGTCCGCGGTACAAAATGCAAAGCAAAGCTTTTCGCAGTCCTCACGTCCGAGCACACGGTCACCCAACGGCTGGAGCACGCCGTCGATGCGCAAAAGCGGTGGCTTACCGACGACAAGGTGAAGATCCGAGGCCTTTTGCTCGACCGTTACGCGAAGGAGTTCGTTGATGATCGCAAGAATTTCTTTTTCATCGGTCGGCATGATATATAAAGACTTTATTGAGTAAACTTATACCGCCATACCGCGAAGATTCGCAATGCGCTCGGCAACGGGCGGGTGCGTCATGAAAAGTTTATTGAGCGCACCGCCTTTCCCGAACGGATTCGCAATATAGAGATGCGCAGTCGCATGGTTGGCAGTGGTCGACACAACACCCGCACCGGAGATCTTTTGGAGCGCCGAGGCGAGGCCTTCGGGATAGCGGGTAAGGAGTGCGCCGGAGGCATCGGCCAAGAACTCGCGTTTACGCGAGATTGCCAACTTGATCATCGTCGCAAAAAGAGGCGCCAAGAGTGCGAGGACGAAGCCGACCAAGAGAAAGATGCCCTGTGCTTTGTTGTCCCGCCCTCCCCCGCCGAAGCGATGACCTGTCCGCAAAAAGAAGTCCGCAAGAATGGTCACAAAACCGACCAAAACGATGACGACCGTGGAAACAAGCGTGTCGCGATTCCCCACATGAGAAAGCTCATGCGCAAGCACACCCTCAAGTTCGCTCTTGTTCAGTATCGCAAGGAGTCCGGTATGGACCGCGACCGCCGCATGCTCTTTATCACGCCCCGTCGCGAATGCGTTCGGAGAGGGGTCGTCGACAATATAGAGCTTGGGCATCGGAAGTCCGGCGGTGATGGAAAGGTTCTCGACGATATTCCAGAGTTCGGAATTCGTTTCACGCGTGACCGGTTTTGCGTGCACCATCGAGAGCACGAGCTTGTCGCTCCACCAATAACTTCCCACGTTCATGAGGAGACTGAATGCGACGGCAAGGTAGAGAATGGCCGAATTTCCGTACGCCTGTGCAAACACGAAACCGACACCGATGACGAGTACAAAAAAACCCGTGAGCAAAACCCAAGTCTTTGCAACGTTCGTCGATTGATGAGTATAGAGGGTGGCCATTGTTTATTTGATCGTCTTGTTCACGAGTATGATGAGCGAGCAGGAGCCGAATGCGATGCAAAGCATGATCACTGCCCCGAGCATCTCCGCCTTCGCACCGCCCGCACTGCTCAATGCGTCGACGGGTATGATACCAAATGCGACAAAAATACCGAGTACGGTAACAACGAGGGCAAACAGAATGGTGAGGACCTGTTTCATTCCGGAATCAACGAACCGCGCAACGAAAGTTTAGAACTTCACGGCAACCGGCTGTTGTGCGGCGTCATTGTCGGCGAGGTCGAAATACTCCTTCGTCCCAAAGTGGAACCAGCGCGCGATAAGGTTGCTCGGAAAGGTGCCGACGGAGATGTTCAAGTCGCGTGCGTTCGAGTTGTAGAAGCGGCGCGCCGCCTGTACCTTATTCTCCGTATCCGACAACTCCTCCTGAAGCTTGAGGAAGTTCTGATTCGCCTTGAGGTCAGGATAGGCTTCCGTGAGCGCAAAGATCGACTTCAATGCGTCGGTGATCATGTTCTCTTCTTTCGCGCGCTCCGCGATCGAGCCGCCCTTCATTGCCATGTTGCGCGCCTCAATCACCTTGGTGAGCGTCCCTTGTTCGTGTGTCGCATAACCCTTCACCGTCTCGACCAAGTTCGGAATGAGATCGTAGCGGCGCTTCAACTGTACCTCGATGTCCGCCCACGCCTCCTCGCTCCGTGCGATCAGCTTGATGAAGCGGTTATAGATCCCGACGGACCACATCGCGGCCAAGACGAGGATGCCAAAAACGAGAAATGTGAACATAGACGGTCAAGTTATCCTGTAATGTTGCGGAGTGGCACAATTATACCTTTCCCGAGGTCGGGGGTAAACCACCGCGCATCTTCGCGTACACGAAGCGGCCTCCTCGCCAGATTGCCCAGAGGATCGCGCCGTAGAAAACGAGCTTGAGGAGAAGGAGCGGAAGTGCGACCAAGAGCACAAGTACATCGTCGACGAAGTCGGTGAGTCCGGCGAGCGTCTCCTTGAGCGCCGCCTTGAAAACCGCGAGCGGCCGCCATTCGTCGGTGAGATCGGTGGGACTCGCTTCCTGCGAAAGCGAGATGTAAATCGACGAAAGTGCGACCTGCCGCGAGAGATGTTCGCGCTGTCCTTCGATCTGCTCGATCTGCGTGCGCGTGTTGGTCAACTCCCGCGTCACATCGAGTACATCGGAGAGTTTCCCCGAGCGCTCGAGGATTGCAAGATATTGTGCTTCAGCGGCGCGCAGTGTTTTGAGCCGCGCATCGAGATCGACGAATTGCGCCGACACGTCGGAGACGTTCACGGATTCGTTGTTCACACTAAGTGCAAGCTTCTTCAACTCCGCCATCGCTTCGTCGAAACGCGCGGAGGGGACCCAGATGGTGATGTCGCCCGAGCGTGAGCCGGAGGAATATTCGCGGAAGTTCGAGTTGCCGATCTGTCCGCCCAAACGCGTGCGAATGAGGTTGATCTCTTTCGCCGCATCGTCGACATTCGCCACAAGAAGCGTAAGTGAAGCGGTCTTGATGATCTTCTCCTCGCCTTGTGCCGGAGCGCCGTCGGGACTTGGCACGGGAGGCATCGGTGCAATCGAGTATGCGTCACTTTCCGACACATCAGGGTAGGCCATCTCCCCTTTCGTGTAACTCGCTCGCGCGCCGCCAAAAGGCGAGGGTGCCGACATCGTCGGCGCATCATATGATGGTGTGCCGTACGACATGCCCTCTCCGCCGGAAAGGCCGAGGCTCGACTCCTTCATCCCCGTTGCGCCGGAGACAACGACGATAACGACGAGGAGGATCCCGATGATAATGGCGCCGTTCTTAAAAGTGATCGGCGGTAGTTTGAATTGAGACATGATAAAAGTTTGCTATATATTAACTATATTAATAGTCCTCCTATTATAGCAAACCCTGACGGCTGTACAACTAAGACTTTATGTGATAGTTCATACCTAGAAAACAACGCCAAAGGGGGCCGAAGTGAAATTCTTCCAAAAAACCGTAACGTACGGGACGATTGCGTTTGTTGTCGTGTCAGCCATTTCTTTCCTGCTCTTGTCGACCACGATCGGCAACGAAGTCTTCATTGGTCTCTTCATCGGTGGAAATATGGGCACAGGGATGTTCTACGTACCCAACCCGAATGACCCACCGAGCCAGCTTTTGGCGCTCACCATGGGAACGCTCGCCGAGTACAAAGAAGCTCCGTGGGCACCCGGCGCCGAAGAAGCGCTGGGCTGGGTCGGGATGGTTCTCGGCACGGCAGTCGTCGCATCGTTCTTCGCCGTACTGTACATGCTCTACGTCGGCATCTTGCGGAGTTTCTTTTACGGCACGATGACGACCAACGCATGGCACAACTACGTGCCGCGCACATTCATGTACGGTTTCATACTTTCCGCAAGCACACTCGCGTTCGGTTGGATGAACTTCGACGCCGCGCTCTGGAAATCGCCGGACCCGACGCTCGAACTCATCCCGCTCGTCACGTTCGCCATCATTTTGTGGCGGCAACACGTACTCAACAAGCGGGTCAGCGTCCTGCCCGCATAGGTCAGCACTCAAAAAAACCACTGCGCAAGCAAGTGGTTTTTTCTCTTCCTCTCTCGTGAGCGATGCGGAGCGAAACGCAATTTTTTCAAGGGCCAGTAAAATACAAGGCCCGACCTTAGGAACCAATCCCCAAGGTCGGGCCTTGTATTTCGCTTAAGCCATCTTTGCGGCTAATAATCCATGTCACCCATGCCCCCACCCATTCCGCCGCCTCCTGCGGGAGATTCTTTCTTTTCTGGAATATCGGTGATCGCCACCTCGGTCGTGAGAAGCATTGCCGCCGCAGAGACCGCATGTTCGAGCCCCGCGCGCGTCACTTTGACCGGATCGACAATGCCCGCCTTTAACATGTCGGCGACCGGCGCATCCTTTGCCGCGTCAAAGCCTTCGTTTCCCTTCCCTTCTTTGATGGTCTTGATGTGCACTTCCGCATCCTTGCGTCCGGCGTTCTCCAAGATCTGACGAAACGGAGCGGTGAGCGAATTGAAGACGACCTCATACCCCACCAAGAATTCTTGCGTCTCCCGGTCCGTACTTTTCTTCGATCGCTCGGTGTACTTCTCCCAGAGCGACTGTGCAACGCGTACGAGCGCCGTGCCGCCGCCGGGGACGATGCCCTCCGCAATGGCCGCCTTCGTCGCCTTTACCGCGTCCTCGATCTTTAACTTGAGATATTTCATTTCCGTCTCCGTTGCCGCGCCGACACGAAGGATCGCAACCCCACCCGAAAGTTTCGCCATGCGCTCCTCGAGCTTCTCTTTGTCGTATTTCGAATCGGTGTTCGCCAGCTGGCCCTTGATCTCCTTGACGCGCTCCTCCACCTTCGCCTTCTTGCCCTTGCCGTCGACGATCGTCGTCTTATCCTTGGTCGCAATGACCCTCCCGGCGCGGCCGAGCATCTCCATCGTCACGTTCTCAAATTTGAGTCCCACTTCGTCGGAAACCACGATGCCGCCGGTCACAACGGCGATATCGGCGAGCAACTCCTTCTTGCGATCGCCGTAGCCGGGCGCCTTCACCGCAAGCGTCGAAAAACCGCCGCGCAGTTTGTTCACCACGAAGGTCGTGAGCGCCTCACCGTCAACATCGTCGGCGATAATGACGAGTTCCTTATGCCCCGTAGACGCCATCTTTTCCAAAAGCGGAAGGACGTCCTGAATGCTCGATATCTTTTTGTCGGTAAGGAGGATATACGCATCTTTATAGACGGCCTCCATGCGCTCGGAATTGGTGATCATGTAGGGAGAGACGTAGCCCTTGTCGAATTCCGTTCCTTCGACGATCTCGCTCTCGATGCCGAACGACTGGGACTCCTCGACGGTGACCACGCCGTCTTTTCCGACTTCCTTGATGGTCTCGGCGATCTTCTTGCCGAATTCCGGTGATTCAACCGCGATGGTCGCCACTTGTTCGATCTCCGCGTCGGTCTTGATGGGTTTTGCGACCTTCTTCAGCGCCTCCACCGCATCCCCGAGCGCAGCCTCCATGCCCCTGCGAACACCCATCGGATTTGCGCCAAGCGTTGTACGAGAAAGTCCTTCGGAAACAAGCGACTGAAACAGCACCACTGCGGTCGTTGTGCCGTCGCCCGCAACCTCGTCGGTCTTGGATGCGACCTCTTTCACTATTTCCGCACCCATATTCTCCATCTTGTCGGGAAGCGATATCTCCTTTGCGATGGAAACGCCGTCGTTCGTGATGGTCGGTGCGCCGTAGCCCTTGTCGAGGACAACGTTTCTCCCGCGCGGGCCGATAGTGATCTTGACCGCATTCGCCACCTTGTCGACGCCGGCCTTGAGCGCGCGGCGGGCGGCTTCTCCTGAAAGAATTTGTTTAGCCATGATAGTCGATCGTTAGTTATTAGTTGTTAGCCGTCAGTAAATTCAGTTTCAAATCCCAAGTTGCAAGTTTCAAGAAAACGTTTCCGTCTTTAACTTGTGGCTTGTATCTTGTGACTTACAACTGTTTGCTATTTTTCTACAGCAAGAATATTCCCTTCCGATGTGAGCACGAGTTCGACGCCGCCCACCTTCACCTCTTCGGCATCGTAACCGCGCTTGTACCAAACGATGTCGCCTTTCTTCACCTCCAAGGCGACGCGTTTTCCTTCGGCGGAAAATCGGCCGAGACCGGCCGCGACGATCTCACCCCGCTCGTGCTTCTCACTATTCTCCTTACCGGGAAGGATGATGCCCGAGGCGGTGGTCGCCTCTCCTTTCGCCTCAAGCGGCTTGATAAGCACACGGTCGGCCAAGGGCATGACGGTCGGCTGTTTTGTTGTTTTTGCCATAATGCTTATGTTAACTGCCTATAATATAAAGCAAACTGTTTCTTCAATCCCAACGTCGCACCACTTCGAGTACTTCCAATTTCTACACTCACTTCGTGAGTAAGAAATCTAGGTCGCACCACGTGAAGACGGGGTGCGAGAAGAATTGAAAGTGCACCCATTATATGGAGTCGTGCTCAATAAGTCAAAAATTTGACAAATCCCTACCATCGTGATAAATCCAAACCAGCTGGGGACATACCACACAACACAAGCAACGGAGAGATTAATGAAACAAGGAATACGGAGTTTAGTGGTCGTAGCAGTTATCGCCGCGTTATCGGGGTGCACCAGAGTCCCAGACTTGGAGAAAACCAGCAAAAACGAGGTGTCGCCCGAAAAAATTTCGTACTTCAAGGATCCGCGTACCGATATCTGCTTTGCATCAGTGGCGTCTCGTACGACCAATACCTTCCTCGTCGTCTCAATCGCGACCGTCCCGTGCGAAAAGGTCGAGAAACTCCTCAACTAATCGCACGTCGCGTCGACAGCAACCGTGTTACAAAAAGGCTTCGGCCTTTTTTCTTTTAGCAAGCGTGTGTTCCTCCTCTCGTGTTTGACAAGATTATAAAATCATGATTGTTTACGACAAGAGCTTTGAAATTTCGTTCGAACATTCGGAGGCACAATGGAACTCATCGTTCCGTCGATACCCATTGAACAGCCGCCTGTTCACGCGGTAAAAGACAATGAACTCACCGTCGCCATCGCAAGTCTTTCGATCGGAGGGGCGGAGCGCATCGTCCTTGATTGGGCGGCGCGTATCTATCCTAAATGGCGTGTGCACTTGGTCGTGGTCAAGGACCGCGACACCGAGTGGCCCGTTCCCGACTTCGTACGCGTCACCCGTCTTGCCAATACGCGGATCCTCGAACAACTCGAGGAACTCGGCCAAGAGATCGCCGCGAAGCCCATTCCCGTCGTGACCTGCCACCTCTTCAAAAAAGCCTGGCGAGACGCACTCATCAGGGGAGGTGCGCGGGTAGTCACCGTGCTCCATAACGCGAAGAACGGTTGGGAAGAAGGCGTCGCCTCGCTCGAGGGCTCGATGAACGTCATCGCGGTCTCCGGCGCATGCAAGAACGACCTCAATCAAGCAGGGTGGCAGGGACCGGTGTCGGTCATCCGGCACATTCCCCCGCGGTGGAAATTCGCCGCCGATGCGCGCGAACGCTACCGCAGGGAATGGAACATTCCGGCTGATGCGCTCGTCATCGGCATGGTGGGCGCGGTCAAGCCGCAGAAGAACTACTGCCGTGCCCTTGCTATCCTCAAGATGTTCCTCGAAAAACGCGACGCATACCTCGTTATCGTCGGCGGCCCCGTCAACATGGCCGTCGGCCGCGAGGAGTGGACCCGAGTCGTGGACGAAGTCTATCGTCTCGACATACGTCACCGCGTCGCTATGCCGGGATTCATCGCCGGTGCGACTGCCTGCACTCCGGCTTTCGATGTAATGCTGAACACCAGCAACTTCGAAGGTCTTTCCATCGCTACGCTCGAAGTCTTGGTGAACGGGATGCCGATGGTGGCGAGCAAAGTGGGAGGCCAAGGAGAGATTGGGTGCGAAGGACTCATACTTCTTCCGGCGGAAGCCGGTGAAGACGAGTGGGTCGACGCCCTCCTGTCGGCGCTCAACAAGAAATTCACGGAACCCTCATGGGCAAAGTTCCCCTCACATCGGCTTTGGTCGCTGGCGGGTATCGCGCGTCCGGTGCCAAAGACCGGAAAGGTGCTCTTCGTCGGAGCGAATCTCAACTCCGGCGGAGCGCAACGTTCGCTCGTCAATCTGGCGAAGCGACTGCATGGCAAGATGCCGCTTGAAGTGGCGATCACGACCCGATCAACGACGGAACATTTCACGCGTGAACTCCGCAATGCGGGCATTACGGTCGAACTTTCCTCGGGGCAATGGGATCCGTTCTTTCACGCGGAGGCGCTGACGGAAAAGGTCTGCGCGGAGGGATTCGACACTGTGTGCTTCTGGAATCTCGACGCGCGGGTAAAACTCCTGCTCGTCAAAGCGCTCGGCTTTACCGATGTCCGCTTCATCGACGTCTCCCCCGGCGGATACGCTTTCCTCGAAATGGACGCCGTCAAGGAATTCGCGGAGCTTATCGCTTTCTCCATAGACGACTACCACCGACGACTCGACAAGATGGTGCTCAAATGGGGCGGCACGTCACCCAAAGGGTGCACCGAGAAGACCGTGGTCATCAAGAACGGCGTTCCCAAGCCGCATCGGATAAAGACCGACTACACCATTCGCGACGCTCCTCGCGTAGTCGTCTCCGGTCGTATCGCTCCGTCAAAGTTTGTCGTGGAGATCATTCGCGCAATGCGTCTCGTGCGGGAGAAGATCCCCGATGCGCAACTGCACATCTTCGGTGCTGCGGAGCCGGAACACGCCGCTTACGCCGAGGAAGTCTCGCGGGAAACGCGCGATGAACTCGACACACAGACGTTCTTCCACGGCTCCTGTTTCGACGTTGCGGAAAAGCTCTCAGGCTTTGATGCGTACGTCGTCCTCGGTCTCCATCAGGGATGCCCCAACGCGCTTCTTGAAGCGCTCGCTGTCGGGATGCCCTCGGTCGCGAACGACGACGGGGGCACGCGGGAACAGGTCGAAAACGGCGTGACGGGACTCCTTGTCCCCGATTGCGACCCGAAGCATCTCGTGGAAGCGCTCATCCGCATCCTTTCCGACCGAGTGCTCGCAAAAAAGCTCGGGGAAGCGGGGCGTGCTCACATTGAGGAGACATTCTCGATGAAACGCATGGTGAGAGCATACGAAGCGCTCTTTCGTGAGGAGGTCGCGATGACGCCGGAGCATGACAAAGACCGGCAAACGACGTTCGTCGACTGTTCCGCGGAGGGATTAGCACAAAGCATGGCGTAACGAAGCAACTAAGGCTAGCTCGGGTATCCCGAACTAGCCTTTTTTATAAGTTTTATGACCCTGGATCTCATTGCCCTTGCACTTTCTTTGTTTTTGTGTTACAATCCACCGTAGTCTTTCATTCACTTCGAAAAGGAACCTCGATGAAACGCTTCCACCACTGGTACGACCGCCAGCACGCAGGCGTGCAAATCGTGTTACTCCTCTTGATCGCAACGCCCTTCAGCATCGGCTCATCGCCGGATGCGTGGAATCTTTCCGTGAGCCCAGTCCTTGCGGCCTGTCTCATACTTTTCACCGCTAGCATGCTCATGACGAGGATTTGGCACGTGATGCCGCTCCGCATGCGCTGAACCGCCCCGCGCGACACACCCAAGCCCCAGAGGGCTTGGTTTTTTGTATCCCCCTCATGCGCCAAACCCACAAAATATACTTGACTAAAAATTGAACGCATGTTAGCCATAGTTTCGGAACCTGTCTGTCCAAAGCCGAAAAGGCCGAGGCCATACCGGCACATTGTCAACGGAAAAAGGAGGAATTGAGTGAATCTCTTTCGTAAGGTTTTGACCGCAGTCGTACTGTCTTCGGTCTTCGCATTGCCGGCATTTGCCGATAAGTGCAAAGACCCGATCGTCGACGAGCTTTCCGCACTTTCCTCGAACGATGTCACGCGCATCGAACGCTCCCGCAACGCATTGGTTACTGCGGGCGCTGACGTACGCGTTCAGGTACTTTCGTCCTTCCATCGGGACCCCGACGGAAAGATGAACACCTCGCTCGAAGCATACAAGAGCCAGATGCTCGGCAAATGCAAGTCTTGGCAAGCGGCCGACGGCGGCATGAAAAACAATCTCGTGCTCCTCCTCGTCGCCCCGAAGCAGAAGAAGACTTACTTGGGCGCGGGCGGCCAATGGGACCGCACGCTTTCGGCGGACCGGAAATCGCAGATCGTCGACACGATGAACGCACGTTTCCGCGACGGAAAACTCCCCGACGGGATCGTCGCCGGCATCGACCACATGGCGGACCTCGTGAGCGTCAAACCTTCGCAGGAAGGAAAGCCGGTCACGATCAATCACGCCGCGGACTATTCCGGTGTCTCGAGCTTCCTCAAGTGGGCGCTTTTCCTCGCGGCCCTAGGCGGCATCATCGGCTTTCTCATCTGGCTCTATCGCCAGAATGAAACAAGGCGCACGGCACAGCGCAATGCGCAAGCCGAACGCGCGCGATGCACACAGTCATTGAACGGCCACGAGGAACCGCTCGCCGTGCTCGATGCAAAAGTGAAACAAGCGGAAGTGACCACCGAATGGAAGACGCGTCTCAACGACATGCTCGACCAGACGCGCGAGCGTTATCGCATCGCATCGACCGAATACGGCGGTGTCAATCGCGGGACGAACAACCCCGATACGCCGCGGCTTTCCGTCGAAGAATACGACGGCATGCGCGGGCGCTACCGGACGGTTGCGGAGAAATTCGCCGAAGCGGACCGGTCGCTCGGGACAGTCGACAGCGAACTGCGCCGTGCATTACGCGGTGACCCCGTCGCCGTCGTGACGCCGATCAGGGAGGAACCTGCCGTGGCGAGCCAACCGGCCGCCGGCAAACAGGTACCGCCCCAGACGACTTCGGCTCCGGAAAAAATGTCGCGCAAGGATCGTCGCGCTGCGCAACGTATAGCGTCATCGACGGTTCCGAGCAATACACCGAAGACCGTACACCATCACCACCATCACGATGACGGTCCGGGTTTCGTCACGGGAGTCGTCGTCGGGAGTGTGCTGAACGATCATCACCACCATGACCACCGCGACAGGCCGTCGGACCCCGTCATCGCCAAGCCGGACTTTCCCCAAGACAAAGAAAGGTCGGGCGGCGGCGAAGTGTCGGCCGACTGGGGCAAGTCAAACGAAGGAAGCGGCGTCGAAAAAGGCTGGGGCGAATCAGGCTCCGGCAAAGCGGCCGAATCATCGTGGAGTTCAAGCGGGAACGACCGCTCCGGCACGTCGTACTAAGGCACTGCCCGAGAGCATCTGCACGATCGCCCCGCGGCGAGATCCGCGGGAAACAACCTCATCACACCACCAACCGAAAGGAGAACCACCAGATGGGTACAGCAACGGCATTCCAGAAGTTCCGCAATCTCACCTTGAGCACCGTCCACACCGTCCTCGACAAGGCCATCGACATGAACTCGATCGGCGCCCTGGAACAGCACGTGCGCGACCTCACGTCCGCGCGCGACACGCTCGACGACCAGGCTGCGGGGTTCAGAAACGACGTCAAGATGCTTCCGACGGCGATCGCGGGCCTGCGGCACCGGCACAAAGAGGCGGATGACAACATCAACCTCTTCATGAGTGACGACGACGAGTCCAACAACAAGTACATCCCGGACCTCGAAGCGAAGCTGGTCTCCCTCGAAGGGCAGATCGCCATCAAGGAAGGACAGCTCACGGATGCGCAGGCGCAACTCGCCAAGTTCGACGAAGCCGTACGCAAGTTCAGTTCCGTGATCGCGGAAAAGAGCGGCCGCATCGAGACGCTCCGTGCCATGGAAGGCGCCACGACCGCCAAGGAAAAGGCGGCCAAAGCGCTGGCGGGGATCTCGGTCGGCGACGCGCCGAACACCGACAACGTCGAAGCGCGCATGCAGCGCAAAGCTGCCGTTGCCGACAACCGGGTCGAACGCGAGATGGCCGCCGTGACGGGCGCTCTGGGCACAAGCTCGCTCGACGCGGAAGTCGCGGCGCGGATCGCGAAGCGCAAGGCCGCGCTCGCCGAGAAGAAGCCCTCCTAGTTCCGTCGTTTCAAGTTCTACCGAAAGGGGCAGCATGCTGCCCCTTTTTCTTTTTTCTGCATAAATCCTAGGTCCGACCTTGGGAAGCGATTCTTAAGGTCGGACCTTGGATTTCCTGCACAGAAAAAAGCATCCGCCTAAAGCGGATGCGGATGCCGGCGTAAGGCCGGACGGAATTAGTCCTTGAGCGGCTCCATGTCGAGCACCTTGCGCAGGTGGTCGGCGACGTCGCGCGGAAGTTTCTCCGCGTACTCCTCGACTGCGTCTCGCGCATCCTCGATCATGCTGCGCTTCTCCCAGTTCCACGCCACAAGCTTGTAGATGACGATGCCGACAAGGGCAATGAACACGAGGGTAGTGACGATCATGACTTTCTCCCAAAAAAAGGTTGGTGGGCTGTCTCCGTAAACACAATAACTAAAAACTGCCCCCTGTCAAGGCCCCCACCCCTGTCGGGGGTTGCATACCCTCCGAGGACCATGCTATACTCTCCCGTACATGCAGTTACTCGTGGCAGCATTGCCCTGGATACAGATTGTTGTTTCCGTCCTTTTGGTCGGGCTCATTCTTCTCCAGCGCTCCGGCGCGGAGTTGGGAGGTGCTTTCGGCGGAGGCGACGGATCAGGAGGAACACTCTACACCCGCAGAGGTTTTGAGCAGGTCCTCTTCATTGCGACCATCGTACTTGCAACGGTCTTCGTGATCGTCAACTTTGGAGCTCTCTTATTGGAAACCCCCGCGAACTGATCCGAACATATCGCGTATCGGAATAATGGGTCGGGGTTCGCGTTACCGCCGTAAGATGACGGTCGGTCGACTCCCTCAATAAATGCTTCTTGGGTAACTTGCTTTTGTGCGTATTTTTCGATTTGTCACTCTGTGGAAGAACTTTCTACACAATCTGAACGGCCATCGGACGGCGGAGCGCGGATAGCGCGCTTTGTGGCGCCTCTCCTCGTACTTCCGAAACGCTTCCGGCGCGTGTTCGTCATCGCGCTCGTCGTCTTTGTCGTCTCCTCTGTGATCCTCCTCTTGCAGTGGAACGACCGTTTCCTCGTCGAAGTGCCGCAAAAGGGCGGCGCTATCGTCGAAGGGATCATCGGACGGCCGCGCTTCATCAACCCCGTCATCGCGAAGTCAGACGCCGACCGCGACATGGTGGCGCTCATTTATTCGGGACTTTTAAAGGCGACCCCCGACGGAGAACTTATCGGCGACTTGGCCGAAACTTATACGGTGTCGGCCGACGGCCTCATCTACACCTTTACTTTAAAGAACGATCTCCTCTGGCACGACGGCGAGCCGGTCACCTCGAAGGACGTGGTCTTCACGGTCGAAAAAGCGCGCGACCCGAGTCTCGCCATCAAAAGTCCGAGACGCGCAAGCTGGGAAGGCGTCGATGTGGAAACTCCGGACCCGCAAACCGTCGTCTTTCGCATCAAACAGCCCTATGCGCCATTCCTCGAGAATGCGACCATGGGGATCCTTCCGGAGCATATCTGGAACAACGTGCCCAACGAAGAGTTCGACGTCACCTACCACAATATCGAGCCAATCGGGTCGGGGCCGTACCGCATGGACCGCATCGTGGAGGATAAAGCGCGCGGACTTCCCCAGTACTACGACCTTGTCGCCTTCAAACGCTATGCGCTCGGCGAGCCATACGTCACGCATATGCGGATCGCCTTTTTCGGTAACAATAAGGAACTCGCCGAAGCATACAACGACGGCAGTGTTGACCAAATGCATACCGTCGAACCCGCACTTGCAAAAGAACTCGAGCAAAAGCAGGGCGTGATCATCCGGGCTCCTCTTCCGCGCATCTTTGCCGCATTCTTCAACCAGAATCAGCAGACGATATTCGCCGACAAGAACGTGCGAGAAGCGCTCCTCCTTGCCGTCGACCGCGGTCGCATCGTCGAGGAAGTGCTTCACGGTTACGCAAGGGTGATCGACGGCCCGCTTCCCGAATTTTCCGCAACGTCAACACCGGAGAGCGAAACGACCACCGACGAGCGGCTTGCCAAAGCGCGCGCATTACTCGAGAAAGGAGGCTGGCTACCGAACGCCGCCGGCGTCTACGAAAAGACCAACAAGAAGGCGAAGACGGTGACGCTCCTCGAGTTCTCGCTCTCGATACCGGATGTTCCAGAGATCAAGACAGCCGCTGAGTTCATCAGGAATGATTGGGAAACACTCGGTGCATTGGTGACCGTCAAGGTCTTCGACCCGTCGACGTTCGTCACGGAAGTGCTTTCGCCGCGCAAATATGACGTCATCTTCTACGGACAAGTCATCGGGAGAACGCCTGATCCGTTCGCATACTGGCACGCATCACAGCGCAACGCCCCCGGGTTGAATATCGCACTTTATACGAACAAGAACGCCGACAAACTTCTCGAGAATATCCGCAAAGAGAACGACCGGGAATTGCGCAATGAAATGCTTGAAAAGTTCACCGAAGAGGTCCGGGGGGACGTGCCGGCCGTCTTCGTCTATAGTCCGGACTTTCTTTACGCGACGGCGAAGAACGTCAAAGGCATCACCATCGGGCTCATCACCACGGAGTCCGAGCGCTTTCTCGATGTACACCACTGGTACGTCAATTCCGAACGCGTCTGGAAGTGGCTTGCCCCGTAGTGTCCTTCACCTCCTCACCAACAAACATCTTCAGTCAATGCATGAAAAACTTCACCAATGCATCAAATTGCAGAAAGGGACCACTATGGGGTTCGCAGAATAGTAGCCTAACAACACAGCTAACGAAAAACACATGATCGAATCTCACACACCGAGCGACCGCGGGCGCGGAAGTAAAGACGGAAGAAATGAAAAAGGACGGAGCGGCACGCGCCGCCCCTTTCTGGGACGCCCCGCCGCGCACCAGCCGAAAGCAGGAGGCATGCCGCATTCTTCTTTCCGGACCGTCGGACAGCAATCCTACGTGCGACCGCCGAACCTGGGCATTCCGGGTGGGGCGCAAGGCGGAGCATCCGGCAGATTTGCTTTTGGAAGTCAGGGCGGGTTCGCGAAAGGCCACATGGGAGGCGCCGGAGCACATCGTCCGAGCGGCGAAAAACCCCCCTACGGCGGAGCGAGAAGTTCCGGTCCGTCACGCGGCGCTCAATCGCGAACCCCCCACGGAGGAAAGCACTACGACGATACGCGCCATGCCATCGAGAAGGCCCACGAAATGCGCCACCATATCGCCGAAGAAAAAGTCGCCATTCCGCCGCTTGCGCCGGGCGATGTTCGTATCGTCATCTTAGGCGGCGTCGAAGAGATCGGCCGCAACATGGCGGCAATAGAGTACGGGAACGATATCATCGTCGTCGACTGCGGCTTCATGTTCAAAGACGAGGACACGCCGGGCGTCGACTACATTCTCCCCAACACACAGTATCTTGAGGACCGGAAAGACAAGATTCGCGGCGTCTTCATCACCCACGGACATCTCGACCACATCGGCGGACTCCCCTACATCCTCCCGCGCATCGGGAACCCTCCGGTCTACGCGCGCAATCTGACCGCACTCTTGATACAGAAGCGTCAGGACGAATTCCCCGAACTTCCCGCGATCGATATGAAGATCGTCGAAACGGAAGACCGCATCTCCTTCGGCGAAACTGCGGTACGCTTCTTCAAAGTGACCCACACGATCCCCGACTCGATGGGCATCATAATCGAAACCCCCTACGGCGTCATCGTTCACACCGGCGATCTCAAGCTCGACCATATGTCCGGCGTGGCGACCGATAACGAGAAGACGGTGTACAGCAAATTCGACAAGGAAAAAGTGCTTCTCCTCATGGCCGACTCGACCAACTGCCAGAAGCCGGGATTCTCCATTCCGGAGCCGACCGTCCACATCACCGTCGAAGAGCTCATCAAGAACTCGCGCGGGCGTGTCATCGTCGCCACCTTCTCGTCCTTGCTTGAGCGCATCATCAAGATCATCGAGTTCGCGGACAAGCACGGCCGAAAGGTCGTCATCGACGGCCGAAGCATGAAAACGAACATTGAATTGGCGCAGAAAGCGGGGCTCTTCAAATACAAGAAAGGAACCGTGATAGGTATCGAGGAAATGGACAGCTACCCGTCGGAGAAGATCGTCATGCTGGTCACCGGTGCCCAAGGCGACCCCTTTGCCGTACTCATGCGCGCAGCGCTCAAACAACACAAGCACCTGAAGCTCCGCGAGGGCGACACCGTTCTCTTCTCTTCCTCGGTCGTTCCGGGAAATGAGCGGGCAGTGCAGAAACTGAAAGACATGCTCTCGCGCCAAGGCGGCCATATCGTCCACTACGAGACCTCGGACGTCCATTCGTCGGGGCATGCCTATCGCGACGAAACGATGTGGCTCATTTCGCACATCCATCCGAAATTCTTCATTCCGCTCCACGGCTACCACTACATGCTCCGCAGTCATATCGAGATCGCACAGGCCTCCGGCATTCCGCGGGAGAACACCGTCATCGCCGACGACGGCTCGATACTTGAGATCCGTGAAGGCGGCGAGAAGATCGTGAAGCTCTCCGTCACGGCGCCCAAAGAGATGATCATGGTGGACGGTTTCGCCATCGGCAACCTTCAGGAAGTCGTCATGCGTGACCGTCAAATGCTCGCTGAAGACGGCATCGTCGTTCTGGTCGCGACCGTCGATATGCACACGGGAAGATTGATGAAGTCGCCGGACATCATCGCGCGCGGCTTCGTCTATGTCCGCGAATCGCAGGAGCTCTTGAATCAGGCGCGCCTCATCATCAAAAAGACCATCGAAGACGCCTGCGGCAAAGGCATGAAGGGGGTGAACTTTGAGTTTTTGAAAGAAGACGTCCGCGACGAAGTCGGGAAATTCCTCTTCCAGAAGACCCAAAAACAACCGATGGTCATACCCGTATTGTTGGGCATCTAGTCGCCAGAAAAGGACGGCCCAAGGTCGAGTCCATTATTTTTGAAGCACCCACATCAAGCGTATGGCGAAAACACCCCTCTTTTTTCCATCTCCCCAACAGTCCTTTTATTTGCTATAGCAAATAAAAGGACTGTTTATCGGTCTGCGATACTTGTGTGGTAGAGACACCAAAGGATCCAGTGCATCAAATTACGACAACTGAAAATGCCGCTTGAGCTCGATCACGTTGTCTATCTCCGTTGCAACAACGAAACGGACGTGGCGGCGGGCGTTATAAAATTCCACGATGTATTCAATCTCTTCGGCGCACGGGTACGGGTGCACAAACACCGATTTCTGGAATTCATAGAATCCCATATCCTTGAAATGCATGCGAAGTGTATCTCGCACGCGCTTCAGATTTTCCGGCACGTCAAACATGACCATGCGCCATTTCCTGTCCCAGTGGCCAGGCTCTTTTATTTTCATATTTTCAAGGTCGTAGGTAAGCGCGAGTTGCTTCCCCTCTTTCGACAAAACAAGGGTGAGTGTTCCGTCACGGTTTCCTTTGGTTTCCACCAGTTTGGACTGATAGAGCGCATGAATTGCCTTATTGAGCGCATGCCGATTGATTGCCCTCCATTCCGTTTTGATCGCTCTTGCAACACGAAAATACTGTTTCGGTGAATGGCAAAGACCAAGCGCAAGGCCGCCCAGAAGAAGGAGTATCACTTTTTGTTGTAAATGCCCCACGCGTCGTGATGGCTTTTTGCGTCTCTTTTTCATTGCGCATCCGATAAGTCCGGCAAATGTTCCACAGTCGACGTTGTCGGCATTCCGCTCATGCTAGCAGAAAGTCCTTTTATTTGCTATAGCAAATAAAAGGACTTTTGGAGAAATCAACGCGGTTCGTGGTATAGTATAAGAGATGTTCAAATCACACACTCCGCTCTCCGCAAAAGGCGCGATCGTGGCGCTTTCCGCGCTCATGTTCTTCTTTTCGGCGCAGGTGTCGCTCACCATCTACATCGACTCTTCCTATGTGAAGGAAGCGATCGAACAAACCCCGCGCTTTGCGCTCATGCAGGCATGGGACAACCCCGAGCACATGGTGGGTACCCTCTACACGTTCGCCTCGCTCATCACCCTCCTCGCGCTCATCTCCGCGCCGAAGATCCTGCGGCGATTCGGCAACTACCGGTGGACGATCTCCGCGCTCATCCTCCATATTCTCATCCTCCTCGGGCTCGCCTCCTTCGACGGGGCAGGGTTCGTCGTCCCCCTCTTCATCATCGAAACGGCTCTCGTCTCGGTCCTCTACTTCAATCTCGACGTCTTCCTCGAGCGCTATTCGAGCGATGCTGAAACGGGCGAGATCCGCGGCTTCTTCTTGGTCATCGGTTCCATCGCATGGATGCTCCCGCCCTTCTTCGCGGGAATGATCATCGACAACTTCGGCTTCCAACTCGTCTATTTGGTCGGCGCCGCGCTGATGATCCCGACCGTTTTCGTCATGATGCGTTACTTCAGTGATTTCAATGATCTCGGCTACGATGATGTGCCGGTCTTGATGTCCAAAGTAGACACGGCGAAGCATCCAGACATCGGGCGGATACTCTGGACGAGTTTTTCCCTCCAATTCTTCTACGCATGGATGATCATCTACGCGCCGATCTACTTCCACGACCAACTCGGCATCTCTTACGAGGACTTCGGACTCATTCTCACGCTCGCGCTCTCCGCATTCATCATCTTCCCCTATCCGGCCGGCTGGCTTGCGGACAAGGTGCTCGGTGAAAAAGAACTTCTCGTCGGCGGCTTTCTCCTTATGGCGGGGGCGACGGCGCTCATTCCGTACTTCTCGCATGCCGGTATCGGCATCCTCGCGTGGGCGGCACTCCTCTTCGTCGGTCGCACGGGTGCGGCAACGGTCGAAACGATGGCCGAAGCGTACTTCTTCAAGCAGATCGACGGAAGAAATGCCGGCCTGATGAGCTACTTCCGCCGCTCGCGTCCGCTCGCGTTCATGATCGCACCCATTGCGGCGACGCTTCTTCTGGAATTCCGCATTGTTACGACGGAAAACCTCTTCTACGTCCTTGCCGTCCTCATGGTGCTCGCCGCCTACTTCCCGCTCCGCCTCAAGGATACGCTCTGAAGAAGTACGGTGGTCCAAAACTTGACAATAAACAATTTTTGTGATAAAAACGCCATAGGTTAACGGCCCTTGGAGGGATATCGTGTTTCGAAAAGCACTCGACAAACTGGCGAAATGGCAGAATGACCGGCAAACGAAGCAGGTCGCAAAAAAGAGCGGCGACGTCGATCTGCGGCACTTCTTCATGCTCCAGATGAGCGACGCCTACGACGGTCGCATGACCTGCTCGGACGGCTGGACGTGGCGCATGATTATCTATAACGACTCCGTGGTCTGGAAAAAAGCCGCGATGAAGCATGAGTGCTCGACGGAAATGCGCTACACGGAAGGCGACGACTTTTGGGCAACCATGTACGACGTCGCGCAGGCGTACACGAAAATCCTCCGGGTCGCACGGGCCAAGTACTTTGGTGAAAAGTCGCCGACCGAGCAAGGCTGGGACACGCTCTACGTCGACGACGAGAGTCAAGCCCTCCTCTCCGAGCACCATCAGTACAAACATCTGGCGGAAACATTCGGGCTTTCGCTCGCACCAGTTCCGGACGAACCTCGTCGGTTCCAAATCGAAGTATCGAAATTCGCCGCGGCCTGAACACACCGTGCGAAGACCCCCGGCTCACGACCGGGGGATTTTTTATAAAAAACGGAGGGTATGACCCTCCGTTCGTGTTTCGACTATTTCTTCTCTTTTTCCTCACAGGGTTGCGGCGCACTTTCGGCCTTGATGCTGACCGTACCCGAGTGCCCGAGAATGCTCCCCGCCAAGCCTTCGATGGCTTTCAGGAGCCGGCTCGTATCGACCAAGAAGCCGTAATTCTTGAAGAGAATGAGTACGCCGCCGCCGGTCACCGTCACATGCACCGCCCAGAAGAGAGGCGCAAAATACTCCGGCCCGATGGCACCCGTCCAGAGGACGTAATACGCGTAGTTGTAAAGGTAGCCAAGGCCGGCCAAGAACTGGAAGAGGACGACCGAGCGCTGTGCCAAACCGCGGCGCGGCAGGCCGAACCAGTTGCGTGCACGGAACGCGAAGCGTGCGAGCGGCGGATCATCGTCCTCGCTGTAGGGCTTGCGTTTCTTGAACTCCTCGCTCTTGTGGTAGTTCGGGTCGGGATGCTGTGCCGAGAGCCAGATCAAATTACGCTCCGTTTGCCGGCGCATGAACCCGACGATGGAGTAATACACGAAGAACGCGGCGAGCGAGTAGCACGCTTCGACGAAGATCGGGTAGCGCATCGGGTCAACAAGGGCGAGAAGTCCGACCATGGACGCAAAAGCCATCCAGAGAACGAACGCCCAAGTCAAGACCGCGTCACCGTCCAAGAGCGAATTGCGCTGTTTCACCAGATTGAAGATCCGTTCCTCCCACAACTTGCGCATCGGGAGCGTCATTTTCTCATACGGGGTCAGTTCGCGCGCGGGCGACTGTCCATCCGCTTTTGCGAGAGTTTCCGTCATGAATTCCTCCGCTTGAAGAATGGTGTGAAAGAATGGGACTCTGTTTTCACTCTACGGAGAAATCTCCGTGTGTCAATTTGACGACATACCGAAGATACAAGGTGGAATTCACCTGAGGCAGATTCCACCTTGTACTTAAAACCCCGATAGTTACAGCATGCTATACTATAAAAAAGTATTCGCTTAACTTTTCGCTTAACTTTTTATTTCTATGGCACAAAAATTCGATTTCATCGCCGTCGGAGATACCGTGACCGACGCGTTCATTAACATCAAACAGGCGAGTGTTTATAACGAGCACGATCAAGACGGCGACGGCACCGTGGATGAGGAGCTCTGCTTCGTCAACGGCGCGAAGATCCCCTACGAGTCGGTGACCATCATTCCTGCGGTCGGGAACGCCGCGAACGCCGCCGTTTCCGCAGCGCGCCTCGGCCTCTCGAGCGCCTTCGTCTCCGATGTGGGTAACGACGAACACGGAAAAGAGATCCTCGCGACACTCAAAAAACAGGGCGTCGATACGGCTTACGTCCGCACCCACGCGGGAATGCCCTCGAACTATCACTATGTGCTCATGCACAACGCCGAGCGCACGATACTCATCAAACACCAGAAATATCCCTACCACATGCCCGAGGTCGGGAGTCCCAAATGGTTGTATTTTAGTTCGGTCGGCGACGACTCGCTCCCCTACCACGAAGAGATCGTGAAGTACGTCAAAGCGCATCCCTCCGTCAAACTCGCTTTTCAGCCGGGGACATTCCAGATCAAGCTCGGCGCTGAAAAATTGAAAGAATTGTACCAATGCTCCGAGATCTTCTTCTGTAATGTCGAGGAGGCGCGGATCATCTTGAAAACCGCCGAGCCGGAGCCGTCGAAGCTCCCGAAGATGATGTCGGCGCTCGGCCCCAAGATCTCCGTCATCACCGACGGCCCGAAAGGTCTCTACGCCTATGACAGCCACAGGGGGGTGACTTACTTCATGCCTCCCTACCCCGACCCCGCGCCACCGGTCTCGCGGACCGGAGCCGGAGACGCCTGCTCGTCGACCATTGCCATCGCGCTTCTTCTCGGGCTTCCTCTTACGACCGCGCTCGAATGGGGGCCGGTGAACTCCATGAATGTCGTCCAGCATGTCGGCGCACAAACGGGGCTCCTCACCCGCCTCGAACTCGAAAAATACCTCGCACAGCGGCCGACGAGCTACGTCGCGAAGGAAATCGCAGGATAACGCCTTCCCCACAAGACAGCCTGACATAAAAAACATCCGCCAATAGCGGATGTTGTCATTAGACCAGTCCCACAATAACAACGCACACTCCACCGCCGCCAACACGGCGGTGTTTTACGTCACTT
>Ga0155709_129_pt2 | contig 34497 bp, 35 predicted proteins | sample RifCSPlowO2_01_FD_107366 | JGI IMG/M metagenome (GOLD analysis project Ga0155709, IMG submission 107366) | Candidatus Lloydbacteria bacterium RIFCSPLOWO2_01_FULL_54_18
AACGCGTCCGAAAACGACCGCGACTGACGCAGAGATCAAAAAAAGAAAATCCGCCTCATGCAAGGCGGATCTTTATTTCTTGTGAACCCTTACGGCCTCTTGAGCACATCCAGGAACGGAAATGCGGGGCAGATCTCGTCGATGAGACCGTTCTTCCCGAACTTGAGTGCTTCCTCGGCATTGAGCCAGAGGTCCGTCTTTTTCACTTTCGCGAGGAGGTCCTGAAGGTCCATGCCGACGCGGTCGGCGATGATCGCGCAGGCCTGTGCGTTGATGCGCACCATTTCGGCGACGCGCTCTTCTCCTTGGCTCACCTCTTCTTCGAGGAACACGTGCTGTTGCCGCACCTGATGCACGAGGAAGCGCGTGTTCGGCGCCGAATATCTCCGCGTCGCCGTCTGGAGAATGATCGTCGCCGCCGAGGCAACATGGCCCAGACAGAAGATGTTGATCGTGTAGCCCTCTCGGATGAAACTTCGGATGGTGTCGCAAATCGCGAAACACTGGCTCGCGTGTCCGCCAGGGGAGTTGAGTATGACCCAGATGGGCTCTCCTTTCGGCCACCCATTCGAGACGAGGAAAAGGAGTTCGCGGTAAAAGAGTCCGGACTCCAGCGTGTTCACTTCGTCGCCGTCGAGGATGAATATTCCCCTGCTCCGCAGACGGTCTTCGCATTCGTCGGCCAAGTCAAGCCCGACCGACCGTTTCATCTCGCCCTGTTTCGGTTTCGTCATGATGCCCCCTGCCAAGTAAGGAAGTGGAAGTGCCTCTTTCTCCTGTCTATCGCATGCGGAGAAAACACGCAAGTTGCCGAAAAACGCTTTTCTGGTAAAGTTCGTTCTGGGAATCACTACGGAGGAATAGCATGAATTCGCTTGAGTGGCTCTTGGCATCGCTCGGAACGATACTGCTCATTATCGGCATCATCACGGTTTTATTCTTCGACAGTTTCGGCTGGTGGCTCATCTCGGGCGCCGTGGTGTCGTACCTCGCTTCGGCAGCCTGCGCCGACCGTTCGGGTTGAACGCCACAATGAAAAAGGAGTATCAGTGGCTCTTGGCGTTCGGTGTTCTTCTCTGCCTGATCGGTGCCGCGATGGTTGGGTTTTTCTCAAACGGATGGGGCTTCGCACCTATGATCACCGGCGCATTGCTGGTCTCGATCAGTGCGGGAAGCACCTTCCTTTGGTAGATCAAGTGACCTCGTCCGCCTCAGGCGGACGATTTTTCTTTTCTCTCCGCGAGTGCTAGCATGGAAAACAGAAAGATCGGCAGGAGGCCGTCGTGACGGGACCTACACGAGACTGCATCTGCTCTTCGGTCACCCTCAAGATATTCTGGGTGATCCACGGCAATGATCCGGACAAAAGGAAGCGCACGTTCACGCGCCACGCCGAATGCAACTACTGCAACCGCGCATACAAAGACATACCCGAGCGGGCAATGCGCCGCGAACGACAAGCGCTCGCCGCCAGAATGCAACTGCTTCTTTCCGATGCGTATACCCGCTATCCGTTCCTTAAGCGCTATCTCAAACGAACAACATCCGCCTAAGGCCTGCCTGCGCAGGCGGGCGGATGTTTTTTTCTTCTACTGTTTCGTGGCACAAAGACAAACTTCGTCTGTACAGAATAGTGAGTACAAGGTCGAACCTTGAAGAATTAATTCCTAAGGTTCGACCTTGTACTCGGCGGCCTTGTGCTCAATTAAATTGACCCATCGCGGCGTCGAGACCGTCTTTGATCAACACATTGAGTCCTTCGACAACCTCTTTGCCGACCTTATCCAGTCCTTTCATTTCGCTGTCGCTGAATTTTCCCAAAATATGTTTCACGACCGCGTCCTCACCATGCGGCTTCTTCATTTTGCCGAAAAGGGAGACCGGCGAGACGCCGACGCGCACGCGGACGAACGCCTTCGTTTTGATCGTTCGCGCGATCGATTCAATGCCCTTGTGACCGCCGGACCCACGATCGAACGAGAACTTCCATTTACCGAGCGGGAGATCGAGATCGTCGTAGATGACGACAAGTTGTTCGGCCTGTTTTTTCGACTTCACCAAGGTGACGAGCGACTTCCCCGAATTATTCATCATCGTCTCCGGTTCAAGTAGGAGTACTTCCGCTTTGCCGGCCTTTCCGCCGCTTGAGAGCGCCTTCCACGGCTTTTTCTCCTCCCATTCGGAAAGATCGTGCGCCGTTCGGAAATGCTCAAGCACGATGCGGCCCGTATTGTGCCGCGTTGTCCCGTATTCTCCGCCCGGATTCCCCAGTCCGACGATGATCCATTTCATCCCGTTAGAGATTATTTAGTTTAATAAGAAACACGTCGTAAATTTTTTATGTTGGGAATGAATATGTACATAAGGCAGGGTTGGTGTCGGAGATGCACGGTGCATCTCCTATCTCTAACGGGATTCATATTTGCTATGTTAGCATTTTTTGCTTCAGACGCGACACTTGCGCGGACAGGCGCCTCCTGATGCGAAACATGGCAACGACCGCACGAAGTGTATCGGCAGGCGCGAGCTTGCTCTTGCGCGCGGGATAACGGTGCTCGTTCCACGTGACGGGAACCTCCCTCACGCGAAGTAGGAGGCGTTCGGCGAGAGCAAAGAACTCGAGGTCGAAGAACCACGTCGACTCGAGGGTTGCAAGGAGGATGTCTCGGCCTTTCGTGTTCATCACCTTGAGCGGACATTGTGTGTCGCCGACCGAGACACCAACGACAAGACGCGCAAAGCGATTGAACACCCGCGAGCTCACCGTTCGCCACCATTCTCGGTCTGGCATGACGCTCTCTGGCAACAAACGAGATCCCGCCACCACATCCGCGGCACCTTCCGCAACGATCTTCGCCGCAGCGACGATCTCTTCCGGTAAAACGGGGAGGTCGGCGTCGGTGAATCCGACGACATCGCCGTCCGCCTTAAGAAATGCGGACCGCACGGCATTCCCTTTTCCCTTCGCCGGTATGAGAAGTACGCGGATACGCGCGTCGCCGATACGCGCTACGGCGTCTCCCGTACCGTCCGTCGAAGCATTGTCGGCGACGATGATTGCCCACTCAAGGTCCCGTTCGCGAGTGAGCGCATCGCGCAATACGGTAAGCGTGGGGACGACCACCGGCGCCTCGTTAAACGCGGGAATAACAAGCGTGAATTTCATCCCGTTAGAGGTAGGACGCGAACCCCCTGGTCCGTATCGCTACCTCGCTATTGCTGATAGTAATTGCCCAGTTCATAATTTTTTATAAAATCTGGTTCGGGTCCGCGACCTCTAACGGGATTCCTGCAATGAGGATGGCGCGGATGCGGGTTTTTGTTATCATGAAGTCCGCCGCACCGCTCACGAAACGCAGTATAACATGTGCACACCTCTGCGGCCGTTAAAAAAATGCAAAAACTCATCACACTTACACGTTCGATCCTCTTCGAGCACAAGTATCTCCACTTTTTCGCGACCGGCACATCGGGGGTGGCCATCAACCTCTTCGTAACGTGGCTACTCACCACATACTTCTTCGGACTCTCCGGGTACTTCAAAGCATACGTGGTCGCTCTTGTGATCAATCTTGTCTATAATTTCACCCTGCATACAAAAGTGACTTTTGGGACAACAGAAGGGCACTGGCAACGATTTATTTGGTTTGTCATTTACAGTCTCTTGCTTACCGCACTTCAAGCATACATCGTCCGCACGGTAACCCCCATGGTCGGTCTCGAATATTATCTTTTTGTCATCGCCGTAACGATACTCGTTTTTTCCTGCGTGACGTTTCTTTTCTTCAAATTCTTCCTCTTTCGCGAACGTTCCTAGCAGGACACCGACAATGGTCCTTCCGGAAAAAACTTCTTGGATGAGAGCTGTGGTGCGTCACGTGCGCGCGTGGATAGCAGAAAGTGCAAAAAGAGACGCGACGATCGTTCTCGTCATTCTGCTTCTGGCGGTCCTTACCCGTATACCCTATATTCATCACCCGCCGAATGCGGTCTTCGACGAAGCGATCTACGTGAGCTTCGTACAGCACATGCTTGAAGAGCGACCGTTCTTCGATATCCATCCGCCTTTTGCGCGCCTCCTCTTCGCTCGCGTCGCGGACATCACACCCTTCGACACGCAAAGCGCCCACATGGGAAAAGGTGCGCCGTTCGGAGACTTCCCCTACGTTTCCCTCCGACTCTTCGTCACCCTCTTTGGCATTCTCCTCCCGCTTGTCCTCTATGCGCTGGGGCGGCGCTTGGGATACGCGCCGCTCGCCGCAATGCTCCCCGCGCTCCTTCTCGTCTTCGACAACGCTTTCGTCACTTATTCGCGGACCATTCTCCCCGACATGATCCTCCTTTTTTTTGGTTTTCTCGGACTGCTCGCAACGCTAGAGACAACGAAAACTCAAAGCGGCAGAACGCGCTGGCTACTCGCCCTTCTCTCCGGATGCGCGCTCGGACTTGCAGTCGCGACAAAGTGGACCGCACTCGGCATGTTCGGTGTGGTTGTCGTCGTCTACCTTTTTGCGCGGATGTATCGCGAGATCGCGGCCGTTCTCTGTGCGACCGTTATCGTTTACGTTGCGATCTTTGCGCTCTTTTTTTCATACTTTCCTCACGGAGGAAAGCTGGACAATGTGCTCACGGCATACAACGTCCCGTGGATTACCGAGATCGAGCTGTCGGCCGCCTCCCTGATGAAAGACCCCGACATATTTTTGTCCTTCCTCGCGGAGTACCACCGGGCCATGTTGAGGGCGAGTCGCGACCCGGAGATCGTCGAGGAGACCCGGCAGGTCGGCGACCCGATACTATGGCCGACCGCAAAACTCCGGATGCAATTTTGGGACGACGGCGAGAACGGGAAGATCGTTTTGGCGGGAAACACCCTGCTGTGGCCGCTTTCGCTCTTTGTCCTCATATTCAATATCGCGTGGATCGCGGCGCGCTACCTCCGCGAAGGCATCTGGGGAGTCGACCGCACTGAAGGACTCCTCCTCATCGGCTACGCAATGAACTATCTTCCCTTCTTCATGATCGAACGTTCGATGTATCTTTATCATTATTTCGCCGCGATCCTCTTTCTCTTTCTCCTCGCGCCCCGCGTACTTTTGCGTATCCGCGAGTGCATTATCCTGCTCACCAACGACCGTGCATTCGCGAATGCATTCCTCTCACTCGTCGGAGTGTTGATTGTCCTTAACTTCGTCCTCCTCGCACCGACGACGTACGGACTTTGAATCCGACGGGGGGGCACCGTGACAATGCGGAAAATTTCATCGCAACCGCAAAAGTGTTACCATAAAGTCCACAATGGAGAAACACGCATTTCAACTCCTCCACGATGCCGAACACTCATGGTGGTACCGCGGACGATCGTTCGTGGTCGGACGCATACTGGGACGATATCTGCGCGAGCGCCGAACGGAAAAGATCCTCGACCTCGGCGCAGGTTTCGGCGGAATGTTGCCGGTGCTCAAAAAGTACGGCACGGTGACGGCACAAGAGCCGGATGCCGAAGCGAGAGAAAGGTGCCGCGCGCAAGGGTACGACGATGTTGCAGCGACCGAAGACCCCGAGCTTCTCCCAAAAAATTCCTTCTCGCTCATTTGCGCGTTCGACGTCCTCGAACATACTCCCGATGACGGCGCATTCCTTCGGCTTATACACGGACTGCTCTTCGACGACGGCTCGCTCGTGCTTACGGTACCCGCATGGCAATGGCTCTGGAGCGAACACGATGTCCTCCACCACCACTATCGTCGCTATTCGCGCAAACAACTCGTGCATCTGCTCGAGAGTGCGGGGTTCCGCGTGTGCTACGCGAGCTACTGGAACATGCTCTTCTTTTTTCCGATGGCGTTCGTTCGTCTCTTGGGCCGCTCGGGTGAAGGCGCACTTTCCCTGTCGCGACCCTTGAACGCCCTTCTCTTTGCCGTTGTCCTCGTCGAGTCACTCGTCGTACCGCATCTCTCTCTACCCTTGGGGACAGGTATCGTCGTTTTTGCGGAAAAGCGCGGCAAATAAAACACACCGCATGTCCTTACCCGAGGGTAGGCCGACGGGGTATTCGGCACGCGGTACCGGGGGTGTTTTTTTGGAAGAAGAATCGGCCGCCGCCGATGCTGACTTTAGTGTATCACCGCGACAGAGTCGCGGGGTATTACACACCAATAATCTTGTCAACAAAAAAGACGCCCCGGCCGTGATGGCCAAGGGCGGTTTCCGTACCCGTTACGGATGATGATCCCACTCGTCCGCTTCTTTGCGCGGCATGATGCCGTAGGGCGTGATGACACGCGTGTCCGGTCCCGGCCGTTCGCGGTGTCCCGCCACATGCGCCCTTACGGCCTGATGCTTTGCCGAGGCGCTCTTTTGTCCGTTCTGTTGCGATGACACGACACGATGATTGCTCTGCATGATATTTCTCTCCATGGTCGTTGATACTTCCGATTTCGATGTGCACGTTCACACATTCACATCGACCACCATTTTATCATAATAAACCACTTGTGTCAAGGCATTTTTTGCCGTATGATAAGCCGCAAATGAGCACTCTTGGCGATTCGACCGGTGTGATGAGCGGAGAACGACCGACACAGGGAGAAAGTGCCGACTCGAGTACGCAAAAAGAGCGGACTCCGCACGGCCGAGGCGGGGTGATCGGGGAAACCCTGCGCTATGCCTTGGTCGCGGCGATCATCATCATCCCCGTTCGGATGTTCATCGCCCAGCCGTTCGTCGTGTCGGGAAACTCCATGCTGCCGACATTCCACAACGGCGAGTATTTGATCGTGAACGAACTCGCGAAATACGTCGGCGAATACGAACGCGGCGACGTTGTGATCCTGCGCTACCCCGTCGACCCGTCGAAGTATTTCATCAAACGCGTCATCGGGCTCCCCGAGGAGACGGTCTCCATCACGAACGGCACGGTGTCGATCACCGGAGCGATGCACGCTTCCCCGCTCGTTCTTACCGAGCCGTACGTCAAGAATCAGAAACCCGATGAATACTCACGCACGCTTTCCTCCGAAGAATATTTCGTCATGGGCGACAACCGCGCGCAGAGTTCCGACTCACGCGTCTGGGGTCCCGTGCCGGCAAAGCTGATGGGCGGAAAAGCGCTCCTGCGGCTCTTTCCGTTCAATGTCATCACGCTTCATCCGGGAGGAATTTCTTCGTTCGACGCTGAAGCATCGAATGCGGGTGTGAGCACCGACGGAACAGGGGCGGTTAACAACTAACGACCGGATCAGCATGGCAAAAAAAGAAACGCCGCGAAAAGAGACGCCGACATCGCCGAAAGGCATGCGCGATATCATCGGTAGTGAACAGCATAAATACCACGGTTTTTTTGAGAAAGCGGCGGAAGTGGCGCTTTATTACGGCTTTCAGCCTATCGAGATACCCATGCTGGAACGCGAGGAGGTCTTTCTTTCGACGAACGGCGAAGACACCGACCTCGTCGGGAAGGAAATGTATACCCTGAAAACCAGGGGGGGCGACAAGCTTGCACTCCGCCCCGAGGGAACCGCTCCGGTGATGCGCGCGTACCTCGAGCACGGCATGCAGTCGCAATCCCAGCCGATCAAGCTCTACTACTACGGATCGTTCTTCCGCCACGACAACCCCCAGCGCGGACGCTACCGCGAGTTCCGCCAGTTCGGCATCGAGATGATCGGGTCGCCGAAGTCCATAAGCGACGCGATGGTAATCTATCTCACCGCCCTGATCCTAAACGACGTCGGACTGAAGAACATCATGATCGACGTGAACTCGATCGGCGACAAGGAGTCGCGCGTGCCGTATCTGCGCGAACTCACGCAGTACTACAGGAAGCACATCAACAAGCTCTGCGGCAACTGCAAACAGCGCATCAAAGCGAATCCCCTTCGCCTCTTGGACTGCAAGAGCGCGGAGTGCCAGCCTTTCAAAGAAAAAGCGCCGCAGTCGATTGCGCATCTCTCTCCCGCCGCAAAAGCGCATTTCAAGGAAGTCCTCGAATATCTCGACGCGCTCCGGCTCACGTACCGGATCAATCCGCATCTCGTCCGCGGTCTCGACTATTACACGCACACGGTCTTCGAAGTTGCCGAGATCGCCCCCGACGTAGCGCCGGAAGCGCTCGCCGAGAACGCCACGCAGTTGGAAGAGACGGGGGAAGAAAAAGACCGGCGGGTGGCGAAGGAAGAGCGCAAGGCGGCGGCAAATGCTCCGCTTGCGTTGGCCGGCGGCGGACGCTACGACTACCTCGCGAAACAGTTAGGAAGCAAGAAGGATGTCCCGGCGGTGGGTGGTTCGATCGGCGTCGACCGCGTGCTCCTCTCGCCGAACTACAAAGCGGTCACGCCGCGCATCGTGAAAAAGCCGAAGATCTATTTCATCCAGCTCGGTTTCGAGGCAAAATTGAAATCGCTCGAGGTCATCGAGATCCTCCGCGGTGCGCGCATTCCCGTCACCCACTCGCTCAACAAAGACTCGCTCTCCGCTCAATTGGGCACGGCGGAAAAGCTCCAGATCCCCTACGCCATCATTTTCGGCCAAAAAGAGGCGCTTGAAGGCACAGTGATCGTGCGCAACATGCAGACCCGCTCGCAAGATACGGTGAAACTCGCCAAACTCTCGGACTACATCAAGAATATCAAGTGAGTGAAGAACCCGAAGCGGTGGGAGTGTTGCAATCGAGCGACCCCTGTGCTAGATTGTCACCCATGATGAAAGTAATCGCCGAGGTCAAAAAACAAGGCAACGAATCAGGGGCCGCACTCGTCCGGCGCTTTACGAAGCGCGTCCAGGGCACGAAGGCCCTGATGCGAGTCCGCGCGGGACGGTATTTCAGCCGCAAACTCTCAAAGCTCAAGACGAAGAACCGAGCACTTGTCACAATGGAAAAAAGGAAGGTCTATGATCGACTCAAAAAGCTCGGAAAGATCGCGGAAAAGACCGGAAACGAAGGCCGCCGTTAGCACCTTCACGCTGACCGACCTCACCAAAAAGGGCGACCCTCGGTTGCCGCTTTTCCCGTACCGGCAAATGAAGGAGCGCGTGCTAGGAAAGCGATACCGCCTCTCGCTTGTCCTCGCCGGAGACGTCTACGCACGACGGCTGAATCGCACCTACCGCAAGAAGGGTTATATCCCGAACGTCCTTGCATTCCCGATTGACCCCAAGAACGGCGAGATCGTCCTTGATCCGAGCGAAGCAAGGCGAGCGTGCGGCAAAAGGGGCGAATCGTTCCGTTTTTTTGCCGCGCTTCTTTTTGTACACGCGCTCCTCCATTTGAAGGGATACCGTCATGGGAGTATAATGGAGAAGCAAGAGCGGACACTGCTCTCCCTGTTTCACATCAAAAACACATTTCGACCAAGGAGGGCGAACTGAAACATGCGGGGGCGAGATTTCGCGCAAGCAGATCAATGCCCAGCAAACGCATCATCACCGGAGTCGATATCGGCACGAACACGGTTCGCGTGGTGATTACCGAATACACGGGCACTCTCGGGCTTCCGCACATTCTCGGCGTCGGCAAGGCGGAATCGCGCGGACTTCGGCACGGCTACATCACGAACATCGCCGACACAGTGCGCAGCGTCCGTGCGGCAGTCGAGGAGGCCGAAAAAACGTCCGGAATTCGTATCCGCGAGGCGTATCTTTCCGTCGGCGGCGTCGGTCTCGAAGGAGTACAGACGACCGGTGCGGCGATCATTTCGCGCGCCGATTCCGAGATTGGCGACAATGACGTCGAGCGCGCGCATCGCGCATGCGAACAGAATCTCACGAACTCCGCGAACAAGAAGATACTCCACACCATTCCCGTGGAATATACGATCGACGGCAAACGCGTATACGGCCGGCCGAGCGGAATGCGCGGACTCAAGCTCGAAGCGAAGTGCCTCATCATCACCTGCTTGGATCAGCACCTAAACGACATGATCCGTGCCGTGGAGGAAGCGGGTATCGAGCCGATTGACGCTTGCGCTTCGCCCATCGCAGCCTCGTTCGTCGCGCTCACGAAAGCGCAGAAGATGGCGGGATGCATTCTCGCGAACATCGGCGCCGAAACGCTTTCCATCGTCGTCTATGAAGAAGGCATCCCCGTCTCGCTCGAGGTCTTCCCCATCGGGTCGACCGACATCACGAACGACATCGCACTCGGCCTCAAGATCCCGCTCGAAGAAGCGGAGGCGATCAAGCTGGGGCATGGCGGCCACCAATTCCCGAAAAGGAAATTGAACGACATCATCCTCTCGCGCCTCGAAGACATGTTCAACTTGGTCATTGCACATCTGAAGAAGATCGGGAAACATGAGTTGCTCCCTGCGGGAATAATCCTCACCGGCGGCGGATCGGGGATCGAAACGATCGAAGACTTCGCAAGAGTCGCGATGCGGCTTCCTTCGAAGATACCGCTCATCAACTTCGACTTCGCAAGCAACCAAAAGACCAAGAAGCAGATCAAAGACACCTCATGGTTCGTCGCCTACGGCTTGGCGATCTGGGGGGTCACCAACGACCGCACAGGGCTCTCGGGAGGCGACCAGATCCTCGCGCGAATCAAAGAGTCCTTCGGCAATCTGGTCAAACAACTTCTCCCCTGACACCGACACGGCCTCCGACCCATATTCTCGGGCGCTTTTGAACGCATCGGGGGCGACCCGAACGGGGCGTGTTCCGACACCCCCCAAGAGGCCTTTACATTTCCCTGTTCTCATTTTGATTTTCGTTTCTGTGCTCTCCTTGCCATTCCAAAAACACCGTTTTTTGCTATACTCTCATCATTATCGACCTAACACGGCCCCCCGCGAGCGGGGCCGGAAATTGCCCATTATTATGCCAAAAGTGAACCCGGAGATTCAAGCATTCGCGCGGATCAAAGTCGTTGGGCCCGGCGGCTCGGGGCGCAATGCGATCAACCACATGGTGCGTTCAAAAGTGACGGGCGTCGAATTCATCGTCGCCAACACCGACGCACAAGACCTGCATAACTCGCTTGCAACAAGGAAGATCCATATCGGAAAGAACCTTACCCGCGGACTCGGTACGGGCATGAATCCGGAGCTCGGACGGCGCGCGGCCGAAGAGACCAAAGAGGAGATACAGGAGGCGCTCAAGGGCGCCGACATGGTCTTCATTGCAAGCGGAATGGGGGGCGGCACAGGGACCGGTGCGTCACCCATCATCGCAAGGACGGCACGCGAACAGGGCGCACTCACTATCGCCGTCGTTACCAAGCCGTTCTTCTTCGAGGGCGCACAACGCATGCAGGTCGCAGAAAAAGGTCTTGAAGCGCTCGAGAACGAAGTTGACGCGCTCATCATCATTCCGAACGACAAACTTCTGAACACCTCCAAAGACACCACGCTCCTCTCCGCGTTCGCGCAGTGCGACGAGGTTCTCCGGCAAGCGGTCGAAGGCATCTCCGACCTCATCACCACTCCGGGGCTCATCAACGTCGACTTTGCGGACATTCGCGCGGTATTAACCGACGCGGGAACGGCACTCATGGGGATAGGCATTGCCTCCGGCGAAGATCGCGCCGTCGAAGCGGCGAAGATGGCGATCAACTCTCCCCTCCTCGATATCTCCATCAACGGCGCACGCGGCGTCCTCTTTGCAATTGCGGGAAGCGACGACATGACCATGAACGAGATCCAGGAAGCGGCAAAGGTCATCACCGAGTCGGTCGACACCAACGCAAAGGTCATCTTCGGGGCGATCATCGATCCGAAGCTTCGGAAAGGAGAGATCAAGATCACCGTCATCGCATCCGGTTTTCCCGATGGAGGTCGGGGAACGGGTCAGACGAAAGAACGCGGCCAAAGCAACCAGTCGAGGAAGCAGGGCGGAGGCGACGAGACGCTCTTCACGGAGCCCGACGAGAAACTCGTTGATGCCGTACAGAAGGGCAAGAACGGTGCCGAGCGCGCCATTTGGAATTCACTGCCGGGAGAAAAATCGCGCACGGTCCCCGTGAAACGGGGGGAAACGGAAAAAGAAGAGGACGAGGATTTGGGAGTGATCCCCTCCTTTCTGAGAAGATCAAAATTACGATAAATCAGTCATCAGTTGCTAGTCACTAGTGGGAAGGAGAAGTGCAGATGCATTTTTCCGATGACTACTGACTACTGACTACTGACTACTGACTACCATGTATGATCTGACCATTATCGGCGGGGGGCCGGCGGGAGTCGCGGCGGGGGTCTATGCCGCACGCAAACGCCTGAAGACCCTCTTTATCACCAAGGAATGGGGGGGGCAATCGACCGTCTCCGAGGGCATCGAGAACTGGATCGGCACCGTGAACATCCCAGGCGCCGAACTTGCGCAGGCGCTCAAGAAGCATCTTGAGGCATACAAGGCGGACATCGTCACGGTGAAGGAAGGCGAGCTGGTCGCGAAGGTCGCGAAGGTCGCGAAGGCGGGAGAGGGCTTCGTGGTCACGACCGAAGACGGTGACACGTTCGAAACAAAGACCGTGCTCATCACCTCGGGAAGTCACCGGCGCAAACTGGAGATCCCCGGTGCGGCACAATTCGAGAACAAAGGCATCACCTATTGCGCATCATGCGACGGACCGCTCTTCGCGGGGAAGGATGTCGTGGTCGTCGGCGGCGGCAATGCCGGCTTCGAAACGGCGGCGCAACTTCTCGCGTATGCGAAAAGCGTCACCCTGCTTCAGCGCGGCGTCGATTACCGTGCCGATCCGGTCACCGTCCAAAAGGTGCTCGCGAACCCGAAGATGCACGGCATCACCAATACGGAGCTCGTCGAGGTAAAAGGCGATAAGTTCGTCACTACCCTCGTCTACAAAGACCTTGCGGACGGGAAGAACAAGGGGATCTCCTGCGGGGGCATCTTTGTCGAGATCGGACTCGTTCCCGCGACGGAGTACGTGAAGGGTCTTGTGGAGTTAAACCAGTACGGCCAAATCGTCACCGACCCGCGCACGCAAGCGACAAAAACTTCGGGAATATGGGCGGCAGGCGACTGCACCGACGTGCTCTATCATCAGAACAATATCGCAGCGGGCGACGCAGTGAGGGCGCTCGAAGATATCTACATGCATCTCCACACAAAATAGCGGAGAGCCGACACAATTGTACAAGGTCGAACCTTGAAGAGTTATTTCCTAAGGTTCGACCTTGTACAATAAGATCTCCGGTTTCAAAAAAAGCCCAAGGTCATCTGACCTCGGGCTGTTTGAGCACGTTGCGCCGTTATTCGTCTTTGCCGCGCAGTTTTTTCATGAGCTCTTCTTGCTGCTTCACCTTTTCGTCTTCCTTGGTGGCATATTTCTTGTATGCCTCGAGCATGAGCACGCTCTCCGCAAAATGCGCCGAATTCGCATCTTTGATCGACGGCCGAGTCGGGGCATTCTGCATCGGGCCTCCGGAGCGAATGCTGTGTTCCAGCCCGCAGTCGGTGATCCGTTTGCCGTCCTTGTCTTTCGGATCAAAGCCGCGCTCGTAGACGATGTCCGGCGTGACGCCAAGGCACTGCACGTTGGTCCAGTCTTCCATGGTGCCGACGAGAAACTCGGCGGCGGTCACTTTGACCGCACTTCCGTCCCCGAGCGGAATGATGGTCTGCATCGACCCTTTCTGAAACGTCGGTGTGCCGGCGATGACCGCACGGCCCATATGTTTCATTCCGGCCGAGAAGATCTCCGACGCCGAAGCGGAACCGCCGTTGATCATGACCAGAATCGGGAGTCCGTTCGTGATGTCGCCGGGATGAATCTTGATATCACCCTGGCAATACACCTGACCGAGCATATCCCTGCGGCAAGGCTGGTACGGCGTGATCGACTGGCGATCCCTCTGCAAAACGAAACTCTTTGCGTCGGTGAACAGATCAAGCAGGCAGTGCGCCTCGTGGAGGTAACCGCCCGGATCGCGCTCGACCGAGACGATAAGGCCGTCGAGTGCACCCGTAGCCGTAAGCTTCTTGTATGCCTCTTCGGTCCTCACGCACGCTTGTCCGTCGAATTGACGGCCATGAATCATGCCGTAACGCTTGTTGCCCTCGATGAGAAGGGCCGACTTCACCACTTGCGTATCGATGACGCCACGAGTGATGACGAATTCACGTTGCCCCGCTTCGCCGACGCGCTCCACCAAGAGACGAACGGCTGTTCCCTTCACGCCGCGGATATCCTTCACCGCTTCGTTCACGGTCGCATAGGTCTCGATCGAACGCATTCCTTCTTTCGTACCGTCTTTCGAGATGCCGACAATGAGGTCGCCCGGCAAAAGTCCCGCTTTCTCTCCCGGCGAACCTTCCATCGGATTGATTACGACGAGCGGATCTTTCTCGGTCTTCTTACCTCCGACCTCGACGCCGATACCGGAGAAACTGCCGGTCGACGACTGACGCATTTCCGTGAATTCTTCCACGCTGATGTAGCCGGAGTGCGGATCGAATGCGGAAGGAAGCGTGCGGTACACTTTCTCCATGCATTTTGCGAACTCACCACCGCGGCACGCACCCAAGATGCGCGCGTTCAGAAGATAGACCTCGGCGGAGAGCGGATCGACAAGTTCGGCGGGAACTTCCATGAACCCGCTTTCCTTCGCTTTTTTCATTGCATCAGGAAACTGTTTTTCGATCTCCGCGGCCATCGTCTTCACGCAAGCGAGGTCCGACTGCGGTGCGGGATAGATGTTCCTGCAGACCACCGCTTCAATGTACACCGCCTTGTCGACGGCACTCGATTCCGCTTGCGTGATCGCAACGCCCGCGCTGATCGCGTTCTGGATCAGGATCCGACCGGAGAACGGCCTCGACACTTCTGCACATGCCGACGTCACCGTAACAAGAAACAGCACCACTGCAAGCGCGAAAGTACGACAAAAAGTCGTCTTCATGAGACTTCCTTTTCAAAGAATGTGGCTCGTTGGGTTCTGTTTTAAACCTACATGCCCCCCCAAATAACGCAAGCGTCGGTGACCCGAAAGGTCGAGGCGCCGGAAAACGCCCATACCACAGGGACAGAAGGGTCTTCCCCTACGAGGTTTTGCAAAGCCAAAACAACACCAAGGTCTTCGACTCCTCTATCGGAAGCCACGTAGCGACCAAAATCTCTTGAGCGAAGCGATTAGAGATTGGAAGCACTCTTGTGGTGGTGGCTTCCTCCGCCCATGCAAAAACCCGCTCCCGCGGGTTTTCTTGTGGGCGGTAGAGGAGATTCGACCATTACATGGTCAGTACCCGTTTCCCATCCCGCTTTCATTTCAGAAAACTCAGCGGGATGTGGGAGAACGGCTTCGACTCCTCTACGGAAGCCAAGCAGTTGGCTTCCTCCCGCCCGGATTAGTAGATACAAAATACTCGCCAAAAAAGCGAGTATTTTGTATCTAAGTGGGCGGTAGAGGAGTCGAACCTCTGACATCTACTACGTCAAAGTAGCGCTCTACCAACTGAGCTAACCGCCCATCACGAGAGATACTAACAAAAATTTCTCCGGTCGACAAGAAACGGCTGTCCGATCGGAAGAGAGATTCCATGCGATACGCTCGTCGCTGTTCCCGCCCTTTGACCACCCCCCTCTTTGTGTTAGCATTTGAAAATCTCTAAGGGCGGTTAGCTCAGCTGGTTAGAGCACTGCATTCACATTGCAGGGGTCACTGGTTCGAATCCAGTACCGCCCACAACAGTCGCCGGATCGGGATACAAAAAACACCGCGCGGTGCGGTGTTTCATAATGCTATTCTTCCACCACCGGCCGCTTCATCTTGTCGCCGATGATAATAAGCACGTTCTCACCGGTCAAGCCCGGGAAGACCAACCCTTCGGGCGATTCGTACTTCTTCAGATCGTGATTATAGACATATGAGCTGCGCCAAGGGAAACAAAAGAGCGGTTCGGCAAAGTTCGTATTATCCCTCGTCGTCGTCTTTGGAATGTCGGCACTTTTGTAAAGACACGTCTTGAATTCAAGCGAGACGTTGTACGCGGTACCGTTCACCACCAGCGCCTCTTGCGGATTGTCGTCCACATAAAGGCGCGGCACCTTGAGTTGCGACCGGTCTTGGCGGTAGATATTCTCGTCTTGCGTAAGCCACGGCGGCGGCAAGATCGCGTTCTGCCAACGATACCAATAATGTTGCGGCATCCCTTCGATACTCATGTAAGTCGGGCTCGTACTGCCGGCGTCGATGATCCACTCGGGAATCTTGTACACAAGCCATTGGTCGAAATTGCCGAGCGCGCCGTCGTAAGTGACCTCGGTCTTCCCCGTCACCGGATCCTTCCGCGAGGTGAACACGGAACCGCGGATGAACTGGACGAAGGCGTATTTTTCCAGCGTCGCGAATGTCGCCGTCTCGTAGGTGGCGTACGTGAGCGTGAAATACTGGTACTCGTCTTTCCCGATCTTGAGCCGATAATCCTCGGTCACAAATAGCAGGCGCCGGAGGTCGCAGGTGTCGCGACGCTCGCACTCGCCGAGCGGGACGTCCACCGTCGTACTCTTAAGAAGCGTGAGCGGGCTTGCGCTTTCTTTTTTTGCGGGCGGCGGCGACCGTTGTGCCGCGGAAACACTGCCACAGAACAAAAGTAACGCGGCGAGTAGTACGCCGAACATTCGAAGAATATGCATGGATGCTCCGACAAAAAATATCAACGTACCAACCTTCATTCATGGTATGGCCTATAAAGTTGGGGGCAAGATTGACTCCGGCAAGTAGAGTGTCGTGGAAATAGTTGACAAATATCTCTATATGATTTATGATGAAATTGGTTTTTCTTTCCACACGACACCGAAAGGACTCAATGACAGCAAACGTAGCCACTACGGAACAAACGACATTGCGAAACTGGATCAATGTCGTATACGGACTTTTTGGCGGAGAACCGCTCCCCCGTGAGCGCTTTCCTCAAGACTCATGGCGGGCGATCGCCGACCTCGTCCACTACAACAAGGGGAACCCGCTGGTCGCCGAAGCGGTTCGCCGGCATCCCGACCTTATCCCGCGGTGTTTTACTATCCTCACCGTGCTCTACGGAGCGTACACGAGTGAACCCAGCAGGGTGAGCATCCTCAAGGACCTCGTCTCCATGCTGGGGAAAGATCTGGTGGAGGAAGAGCGGCGCGTCCTCGAATACGCACAGACGAAAGGATCCGGCTCGTTCTTTCCCGAACTGTACAAAGTCCAAGAGAAGATCCGCGAAATCTACGCAACGCCGCGTTTCAACCGTGCGGTGCTTCCACCGACGCCGTACCATGCGTACGCACTCCACGTCCTCAACAGCTACGACATGCTCGGGAAGAATACGACCACCGACCTAATCTTCGGGCAACTCTTCGCCCACCACAGCCGGATGGAAAGCATCGTCCAACTCGCGCGGCGCCCCGATCTGGAGGAGGGAGTGGAACCCAACAATGGTCCTACGTTCCACTGAACCGAACAGGACCGACAGACTGCCAGCGAGAGTTGGCGGTTTTTTTATGAGCCTACTTAGTACTCAATGGAACCAGCTCGTCATGGAAATGGAGGCGTGGAGGAGTATTGGGGTGACAGGCCCCACAAAAAATTGACGAATGGAGACAAATATGATTACCTTCCTCTCAGAGTAAAATTCCAAAATCATATTAACAAGGAGTGGAAGATGATTGCCTCGCTCAAGCGACTCTTCGGAGTTTCCGATGTTGTCTCGTCGCCCAAAAGTATCACCGTTGATTACGATTCCCCAATCTACATTCCAAGGGGTGCGAGCAGTGTTGGCAGACACGAACCTCTCGGTTGTGGGAAAATGGAGTTTGATTTTTCCCATATCAAATTGCTGGAAATCCCTTTCGGAATGAGTGGTGCTGCTTATATATCCGGAGCACCTCAAGATACTCGGTTTTGCGATGCCAAGGTCTTAGACGCCTTCACTTTTGGCAACACAAAGGAAAATCGGCTGATTGATCCGAAAACGACCCGCAATCTAATCGCACAGCTTGGTACAGGAACGGGGCCGGTGTACTTCTTTGGCACAACGTTCAATGTCGGTGGCGAAGAAAGAGAAGCCATCTCCGTGCTCAATCGTGGCTCCTTGCCAGCCCTGCGCTATCTCGTGAGACTGGAAGAGCCAATCACATGTTTGGAGTTGCAACCCAGTCCGGTAAACTTCGCCGCAGTGTACGTGAACTAATCTCGTTCATATTTGCCCACTACCAAGCGGGCTTTTTTATTTATGACCCTACTTAGTGCTGAATGGAACCAGTTGGTCGTGGAAATGGAGGCGTGGAGGAGTATTGGGGTGACGCCTGGGACACATGTGTTACTTTTTTGCGCTTGATTGGCAAGCCAAATACTTACTTTTTCTATGAGTTACCATCCTCCAGCTTCTCCAGATCACGCGTAAGTGTTTTCAAATCTAACATCATGGGATTTTCCTCCTGTGGCTCATCGCGCGTCCATTTCTTTATGAGAACGTCAACGACTGCTCGATAGTTTGCAATAACATCCTTCTTCGAGGCATTAAACCGCCTGAACACCACATCTCCATCGTGTGTATAGTCGTCTAATATCTCTGAAACATTGCTTACCACGTCGGCAGTCTTAACCCAGAGAGACGGTCCCTCCATGGTCTTCAGGTGTTCGAGCGCTTCCTGTTTTCGTATGGTCCACGGAAGTTCCTTGTTATGCTCGGTAACGTCCCTTACTATGTCTGCAACCGATGGTCCAAACTTAGCGAGTAATATTTCGTAAGTCACCTTGTGTTCAGTTGTGCTATCCTCAATCGTGTCATGCAAGATGCCGGCAACAATTCTATCGTCCCACGCACCGGCCTTTGCGAGAATTAGCCCGACGGTAAGCGGGTGCATGATATACGGAAGATCTTTCCCTTTCCGTTTTTGTTTCTGGTGAATTTCGTGGGTATTTGATGCGAATATTATTGCCTCTCGAATAGGCGTGTTAAACATGCTTTTTTCACGAGCAACATTCCTATTAAGATTTTCGACAAAATTGCCACTGAACATGTCGACGAATGCATCAGTTTTTGCCGTATGGTTGACACCAAGTGGTTTGTAATCAGAATGCCCTCCGAGTAGTGATGGGATTCGAGATATCCACCAGATTATTAATTTTCTAATGTATGTAATTTTATTTTTCATATCTTTGTTCGTGTAATCTGCTAACGGTTCCGCGCCGTTTTGTAGCGGACTAGGCAAACAAAAAAGCGGCTCGGGGTTTTGATCCAGCATCGACCTGCTGAATGAAATCTCCCAACCGCTTTAAGGTCAGTCGTAGACGTTATTGAAAAAAAACTCAAGACGATTGTGTGGAGAAAACAGTGATAGCCAACTAGATTTATTAGGATGAGTTGCTGCGCGTCTACACCTACCTGCACCAAATGATGCATCGGCATAGCCCGATACTAAAAACCATTGGCGGAGAGGGAGGGATTCGAACCCTCGAGGCCCTTACGAGCCTGCCGGTTTTCGAAACCGGTTCATTAGACCACTCTGACACCTCTCCTGTTTTTTAGCGAGAAAAACCTCAAAACCTTCCTGGTATGTTTAGGATTGGATGAGCCAATCTCATTAAAGTACCTCCTTATGTCTTTCTCGCGTCTTAAAAATACCTCAAAACTTGTTTTTTGGGTAGGGCGCAAGCCGAGTTCTTCCACTGTCCGTTTAAATGCCCACAGAAGACCTTCGGCCTTGTTAGAGAATACCATGCAAAGGTTTCTGTACGTACGCCCCCTTATGCGATGTGTATCTACGTAGACTGAACCATCGGTGTCAAAGAGGCCTCGAGTGAACGCGCGCCTGAACATTGTACTCTGGAGAACCCACTCGGGCATGTTGATCTTGTTTGCGATCTTGTTGCCACGCACCATGCCTTTGTTAACCAGAAAATCGCATATCATTTTTGACGAGATGACAACGACGCAGGCATTCTGTTTTTTGCGTTTCGTGGGGTGAGCTCTGATGCCAAAAAGTTTTTTAAACATCCGAGAGACGTGCAGGGCATGTTCGATATCTGTCTTTGAATTCGTTGTGAGCGTGGTTTGATACGCGTCAACGTGACCATCCCCCGAAAGGGTGCCGAGTAACTCGGCGAGCAGGGCGCTTTGTCGTGGCACGCGAACAGAGCGCAAGCGCTTGAAGCGTGTGTCGAGTCTCGCGTGTGTTGCAAGAGAGTTGAGGCCGCCCTTTCTTCGCCCTGCAATCGTTCCCAGGTCCCCATGAATACGTTGTCGCGCAAGACCGCCCATTCGAGCCGCCTCCTTTTTGCTCATTTTTCTTTGTTGGTTTCGAGTCAGCATATATGAACCAGTATAGCATATTTACAGTGCTACCTGTGTACTGTATACTCCCTAGATGGCCCTATCGTCTAACGGTTAGGACGGCGCCCTTTCACGGCGCAAATCGGGGTTCGATTCCCCGTGGGGTCACAAAGTTATGTTTATCCTCGGCATCGAGACTTCATGTGACGAAACTGCGCTTGCGATCATCGAGGTCGCAGGGACGTCCCCTGCTCTTTCGGTCCGCGTCTTGGCCGACAACACACTCTCGCAGATCGCCTTGCATAGGGAATACGGCGGCGTATTCCCTATGATGGCCAAACGCGAGCACGCGCGGACCTTGGTGCCGCTCCTCCTCAAAACACTGACCGATGCGGGGCTGTATAAAAAGACAAGTAGGCACGTCATCGAGAGCCCCTTGCGGCAGGACTTTCAGGACATCCTCGATCACGAGCCGGAACTCTTCGCGCAATTCATCAACCAAGTGCCGTACATCGACCCGCCCGCCTTTGACGCAATCGCCGTCACCCGCGGTCCCGGACTTGAACCGGCACTTTGGGTCGGCATCAATTTTGCCAAGGCGCTCTCCCTCATCTGGAAAGTCCCCATCATCGCCGTGAACCACATGGAAGGCCACCTGCTCTCGCCGCTCCTCTCTCCGATTGTGCACGGTGACGCTTCGGTCAAAACGACGTACAAGCATGTTTTCGAACTGAAGACCGCAGAGATTCCCCTCCTCGGACTCCTTGTCTCCGGCGGGCACACGGAACTGGTGCTTATGATCGACTGGGGAAAGTACACCATCGTCGGCGAGACAAAAGATGACGCGGCAGGCGAAGCGTTCGATAAGGTCGCGCGCATGCTCGGCCTCCCCTATCCCGGCGGACCCGAAATATCCCGCCTTGCTGAAACAGGTACACCCGGCGTCTACCCGCTTCCGCGCCCGATGCTCCGTTCAGGTGACCACGACTTTTCATTCGCGGGACTCAAGACCGCCGTGCTCTACCTCATCAAAAAGATCGGAACGCTAACGGAAAAAGACCGTGCGGACATTGCGCGCGAGTTTGAAGAAGCATGCGTCGACGTGCTCGTTGCAAAGACACTCAACGCGGCGAAAGCGTACGGTGCGAAGAGCATCGTTTTGGGCGGAGGCGTCTCGGCCAACACGCGTCTGCGGCAAACGCTCGCGAGCGAGGTCGCCAGACATCTTCCAGACACGGCACTTTTCATACCCAAACCATCGCTCGCAACAGATAACGCACTTATGATCGCGCTCGCAGGAGCGCTCAAAAGCGACCGCACGGTCAAGGACATTGCTCTCCTTCGCGCAGACGGTAATTGGCGCCTTGAATGATCGGCTTTACCCTCCGATGAGGACAGCGAGGGCAAATATAACTCCGACGGAGATGATCGCTGTGAGCGAACGCTTTTTAGCGAACGTGGGTTCATCGTTGCTCTCGGTCGTCTCACCCACCTTGTTCTCTGCACCGGCGACAACTCCCTCGTTGCTTCCTCCCGTATCGCTCGCGCTGTCGCCCCTCGCGCTCCCCACTGCGGTTGCCTGAAGCAACTCTTTCAATGTTGGCCCCTCGGAACCCGTTCGGAGCGGTGCCGACTCCGCAGCCGACTCTTCCATGCGACCGTTCATGTCTTTGAGAACAGCTTCTTCAACGGACGCCTTGTCCTTGAGAGAGGGAGCGTCGATCGTCGCCGCACTTGCCACTTTCGGTCTCGCAATATTCAAACCCGCGATCAATGAACGGAACGCTTCAATCTCGGAAACTTGTTCGGGTGCAAGCGGAAATGTGCGTTGACAATAGATCTCATTGATCTTCTTCTGCGTCGTGTAATACACATAACCGGTATTCGTCGGGAGGTTCCACGGCAAAAGGACATCGTCACGGTATCGGTCCTGAAATTCACGGACCGCCTTATCGGTCTCGACGCCGAAGAATCCGGTCACCTCGAGATCGGAGAATCCCTCGAAGTCGCGGAGAAAGGTCTGCAATTTCGTCACCTCGGCGGGATCATTCTTCATGCCCAGTCGCAAATAGTCGCGCAAGTACGAACACTCCGCCTCCGACTCGCCGAGCACGCCTCCGCGGGTGAGTTCTATCCCCGCCGCAGTCTGGGTATTGGTCGTGGAGATCGGACGAAGGTAGATCGATGCACCCGACGGGAGATCCGTGACGATCACCGCATGTGCCGTGACGAGCGTCGCATCAGTCGCCGTTTCGAGTCCGTAGCCGTAACGAGGCGCAAGACCGAGTGGAGAGACTGGGTCAAGTCCGTAGACGACTTGGCTGGTCGCGGGAATATTCGTTGTCCACGATACGACAAGGGTACTCCCGCCGGTCGACTGCAGACGTTCATTTGAGATAGCAAGAGTCGTGATGCTAACACCGCCACCGCCTCCGCCACCCCCTCCGCCTCCGCCTCCTCCACCGCCGGAAACAACGCTCACCGTGCGCGTGACCGGAGTCGCGGCGTGCCCTTGAGTATCGCTCACGTTGTACGTCAGCGTGTAGGTACCGACCACGGTCGTGTTGACTGAGCCGGTGACGACGACATCGTCCGTTAGATCCCCGTCTTCGGGGTCCGACGCGGTTGCGCCGAGATCAGTGAACGTACTGCCTTGCGTCACCGTCACCGCCCCGTCACCAATGAGCACGAGCGTGGGGCCGGAGTCGCTTTCGTCGTTGTCGGATGAACTTCCACAGCCGGGGTCGCTCGGAAAATCCGACAAGCCGTCGCTGTCGTTATCGGAACCGTCTGCACATTGCGGAGGTGTTCCTCCGCCTCCGCCTCCCCCGCCGGAGACGACATTCACCGTTCGAGTGACCGGAGTAGCCAAGCGGCCGTCCGAGTCGGTGACGTTGTAGGTGAGTACATATACGCCGACTGTCGTCGTATCAACGGACCCCGTGACAACGATGCTCGCAGTGATATCTCCGTCTTCAAGGTCAAACGCCGTGGCTAACGGGTCGACGAACAAATCCCACTGCGTCACGGTCGTTGTTGCGCCCCCGACAAGCGTGAGTACGGGACTCGCGTCACTTTCGTCATTATCACCCGAATTATCACAACCCGGATCACTCGGAAAATCCGACAATCCGTCGCTGTCGTTATCGGAACCGTCTGCACATTGCGGAGGTGTTCCTCCGCCTCCGCCTCCTCCACCGCCGGAGACGACATTCACCGTTCGAGTGACCGGCGTCGCGGCAAGTCCGTCTGAATCTGAAACATTGTAGGTGAGTGTATACGTCCCTAGGGTTGCGGTATCGACCGAGCCAATAACAACAACGTCGTCGGTGATGTTACCGTCTTCCGGATCGAGGGCGGTTGCACCCTGATCAACATACGTTCCACCCAGAAAGACTTGTGCGGGATTGTCGCCCAAAAGGGAAATGACGGGGGCCAAATTTTCCGGAGGTGGCGGGGGCGGTGGAGTCGCACATGCGCCGACAGTGTCCCCGTGTTTCAAATGCGCCTCGAGCGTCACCGAGTGCTCGTCCACTTCGATCGTCTGCATGTTCTCGGGGTTTCCCGGCGGAATGTGGCAGATTGCGATCTTGTGCCCGTCATTGCCGCTATTTCCGTTTCCCTCGGCGTAGACCAAAATCGGCATTGCGGACGCCTGCAGTACCAGCGAGAGCGCAAAGAAAACGGCAAATAATTTTTGCCTCATTCCGCCCGTTTGTGTGTGAAGAAATATATTCATAAAACTCTGTCTTGGTCTTGCCGTCTCACAAAAACACCACGAAAACTTTGCGTTTTACGTAGCAAACCTTGGCACTTTTTTGGTCAAAAAGCGCCGGAAACAACAGGAAAATGTGTAGAACTAGCGATGCGAACTGATTGCGCCATCCTACCTCTTTTTGCGCCTTATGTCAATTTTTTATTTCAACCATTTTTGCTTTTTCGCTCTAATTTTAAAGGACAAAAGCCAATGTCCTTGATAAATATGTTATAAAAGACAGGCATTGATTATTTTTCTTGACTAAAGGACATTAGCAAAAATAATCGACGGAGAAACCTCGGAAAACACCGTAAAATTGCGTGCTATAATTTGTTCACGATGGATCAAAAATTCCTTTCTCCCTACAAACCCGAGGAAACAGAACCGCGTATCTACGAATTCTGGCTCAAAAGCGGCCTTTTTAACCCCGACGTCTGTGTTGAAACTGGTGCCACGAAAGCCACCGCAGAGCCCTACTGCATTGTTATGCCGCCGCCCAACGTGACCGGCGTGCTCCACATGGGACATGCGCTCATGATCACGATTGAAGATATTCTCATACGCTTTGCGCGCATGCAGGGCAAGCGTACACTCTGGCTTCCCGGAACTGACCACGCCGCCATCGCCACGCAGGCAAGGGTTGAAAAGGACATCTATAAAAAAGAGAAGGTGTCGCGACATGATCTCGGACGCGAAGAGATGCTCCGCCGCATCGAGCAATTTGCAAAAGAAAGCCACGACACCATCGTCGCACAGATACGGGTCATGGGCGCCTCGTGCGACTGGTCGCGCGAGGCGTTCACGCTCGATGAATCGCGCACTAAAGCAGTGCGTACGATGTTCAAGAAAATGTACGACGACGGACTCATCTATCGCGGACAGCGCATCGTGAACTGGGATCCCAAAGGCCAGACGACGATTTCAGATGATGAGATCATTTATAAAGAGGAGCAGACAACACTCTACACCTTCAAGTACGGCCCATTCGAGATCGCCACCGCCAGACCTGAAACAAAGTTTGGTGACAAGTATGTGGTCATTCATCCGGACGACGCGCGCTATAAAAAATATAAGGACGGTGATACGTTCCCGCTCGAGTGGATTAACGGCCCCATTACTGCAACGGTAATAAAAGATACGTCCATCGACATGGCATTCGGTACAGGGGTCATGACCATTACTCCATGGCATAGCATGGTCGACTTTGAGATCGCCGAGCGACACAACCTCGACAAAGAACAGATTATTGATATTTACGGGAAACTCCTCCCCGTAGCCGGTGAGTTTGCGGGAAAAAAGATCAGCGACGCTCGTGCTCTCATTGTGGAGAAAATGCGTAGCAAGAGCCTCGTCGTAAAGGAGGAGACGTATACGCACAACGTTGCCACAGCTGAACGAACCGGAGGACTTATTGAGCCGCAGATCATGAAACAGTGGTTTGTGGCGGTAAACAAGGAATTCACTCTACCCCTCTCAACGATCACGGGAATCCCGTCGGGAACAACGACCACACTGAAGGAGATCATGCGCAAGGTTGTCGCGAACGGTGACACGAAGATCATTCCGGACCACTTCGACAAGACCTACTTCCATTGGATCGACAACCTGCGCGACTGGTGCATCTCGCGGCAGATCTGGTACGGTCACCGTATTCCCGTCTGGTACAAGGACAAAGAAGTCCACGCGGGAGTAACTGCACCGGAAGGAGCCGGCTGGGAGCAGGACCCCGACACGCTCGACACATGGTTCTCCTCCGGACTTTGGACTTTTTCCGCGCTCGGCTGGCCCGAGCATACGAAGGACCTTGCACTGTATCACCCGACCGCAGTGCTCGAAACAGGCCACGAGATACTCTTCTTCTGGATCGCGCGGATGATCCTCATGAGCGGGTATGGGCTAGGTGTCGCACCCTTCCATACCGTCTATCTTCACGGAACCGTCCGTGACGGAGAGGGGCGAAAAATGTCCAAATCGCTCGGGAACGGGATCGACCCCATCGACATCGCAAAGAAGTTCGGCGCGGATGCCGGCCGCATGGCGCTCATCGTCGGAAACACGCCCGGCACCGACACCCGCATTTCCGAGGACAAGGTGAAGGCATACAAACATTTCGCGAACAAACTCTGGAACGTTGCGCGCTTCGTCCTCTTTGCGATCGACGGCGTAGACCAGAGCGAGCCGGCCCCGCTTAGCGAAAGTGACCGTGCCGCACTGAACGAGCTCACCGCAATCGCAAAAGACGTCACCGAAGACATCGAGCGGTACCGCTTTTATATCGCCGGCGAAAAGATCTACCACTATATTTGGCACACACTAGCGGACAAGATACTCGAAGAGAGCAAGCCACGGCTTTCGGGAGAGGACCCAAACGACAAACGCTCGGCGCAATACACGCTCTATCGGCTTTTAGAGTCGAGCCTCGTACTGCTCCACCCCTTCATGCCCTTCATCACAGAAGAGATCTGGCAGTCGCTTCCGAACCGAAAAGCACCGCTCATCATCACACCCTATGTCCGTTGATACTGCCATGTCGCCGGGGATGCTCTTCATCGCACTCTTGGGTGGTGTGCTCCCTGCGACATTTTGGCTTTGGTTCTGGCTCAAAGAAGACAAACTGCATCCGGAACCGCGCGGCCTCCTTATCCTTTCATTCATCGTCGGCATGCTTGCAACGATCATCGCATTCCCTACCGAAAAATATATCATCGAGCATCTGGTCGTCGGAAAATTCGTCCTGCTTTCCCTGTGGGCATTCGTCGAAGAGGCGCTCAAGTTCGGCGGTATCTATCTGGTCGCTCTGCGCACGAAATATTTCGATGAACCTATCGACGGCGTGATCTACCTCGTCACGATCGCGCTTGGCTTCGCGGCGCTTGAGAATGCCCTTTTTCTTTTCAGCCCGCTCGGTGTCGGCGACACACTGGGAACGCTCCGGCTTTCGAACTTTCGGTTCATCGGCGCGACCCTGCTTCACGTCGGCGCAAGCGGACTCGTCGGAGTGGTACTCGCCCTCACGTTCTACAAAAAGAGTGCCCTGCGGGTCACGAGCGGCATTCTGGCCCTTGGTGTAGCGGTCTTGTTGCACACCCTCTTTAACTTTTCTATAATTGCAAGTGAAGGGCGTCTACTGTACGGGGTCTTCATCATTCTTTGGGTGCTTATCATCGGGATACTCTTAGTCTGTGAAAAGATCAAACGTATGGCACCGCGCAGTCACGTCGAATATCCTCACACGGGCGTTACTATTCCTTCTTTAAAATAAATTTCTATGAAAGAAAGAAAGCCGTCGTTTCTTGAGCGCTTGACCGGAACCCGCGTTGTGGGAGAGGGGGGGTCGGAGAACGAACGTTCGGGAGGAAATGTGTTGAGCGAAAAACCGTGGTCGTCACGCATCGACAACACGGGCGTGACATCTGTCGCCGATGCAGTATCCGCCGAGGAACAACGTTCCGAGAACTCGGAGACGACCGTTGATGAAGATGCCGTTGAACCGGAACAAGCGGAAGAGACAGCGGACGAAGAAGAGGCCGGTCTTGCGATCGACATGTATGAATCGGATAACGAGCTCATCATCCAGAGCATGATCGCCGGAGTGACCCCCGAGAATCTCCACATCGCGATCACCCGTGAGATGGTCACCATCAAAGGAAAGCGTGTCGCGCCGGAAGGGATACCGGAAGAACACCGCCTTGAACAGGAACTTTATTGGGGTCCTTTTTCGCGAGAGATCCCACTTCCCTTCGAGATCGATACCGACGGCGCGGAAGCGGTGGAGAAATACGGATTGCTTGTCATTCGGCTTCCAAAATTGGATTTTTCAAAGACTCAAGAACTGAAAGTGAAATCGATCGAGTAAAAACGGCCGCCCACCCCACACCGCCGCAAGCGAACGGAGTACTCGCGGGCGGTATCGGGGCGTTTTTTCTGGAAAGAGAGACGGCTCCGCCGTCACTATTTTTATGACGCCACTTATCACCGCGGCTTACCGCAGTGCCGAATGGCGTCCACCAGTAGCACACCGGCCAAACATTCCTCACGGAAGATCGTTAATAAAACACACCGCGTGTCCTTACCCGAGGGTAGGCCGACGGGGTATTCGGCACGCGGTACCGGGGGTGTTTTTTTGGAAGAAGAATCGGCCGCCGCCGATGCTGACTTTAGTGTATCCCCGCGACAGAGTCGCTGGATATTACACACCAATGAAAAATCCGCCTGAGGCGGACTTTGTTATACCGGGGAAACGAGTTCAATGACGGTCCGTATCCCCAGTTCAAGCGTCGGGACCACGATCGTGGGCTCGTGCATCATCGGGTCTCCCCAATGCGGGTTTCCTTTGCGCATGACGACAACAATGGGTTTCTTGAAGGCCGCCCGGCCGACCTCGCCGCATGTGCCCCTCGACACCCGCTTCGCCTTGAGCAAGTTCACCAAAAGGCCGTCTGCGCGGTCGACATCGTTATAACAGCGCATGACAATGCCCTTGGGCGTTGAGAGCGGATGCTCGCGGTACTCTTCCTTGAGCACACGTTCACCCCGTAGCTGCTCAACACCACGAAGGGGCTTGAGTGCGATCAGATGCTTCGGAAACGCCTTCTCAACCTTCCGATACCAACCGGTCGCGTCCTCGAAAGACAGTCCGGTGATCGCGCAGGCAAGGTAGACCAAGTACTGTCTTTCTATGTGTTGCGGGTCCACGTGAACTCCGATACAAAATCTTCTGACGTCATTGTCGTCATTTTCCCGTTACGGTCAAGTATGTGAGGTTAGACAGTATACAAAACAACCTTTGTCATCTTCCTTGACCAACTTGACTCACTTTGTGTTCCATGTTTGTTTGTTACACAGAACCGAGCAGGGTGCCACTGAAAATGAAAAAAGTGCGGGTTTGGAATCTGGTCGGCGATAGAGTGGTCTGGCCGGAAGACAGGGACGAAGTATTCGGAAGATTTCTTCGACGTCTTAAAACTGTGCGCGTCTGCCTTGTAAACAACCTTAAAGACCCGAGGGACGGCGAACCTCTGGACGGTTTCGGACTACGCGGATGGCCTCTTTGTATCAACGCAACGCTCTCCAAAAGTGAGCGCTTGAAGACCCTCATCCACGAACTTTCGCATCTCTTGTTTCCCGACGCGGAGGAAGAAACCATTCGAGAGGTCGAACGGGTACTTTGGAAGAAATTCACAAAAAAACAAAGAGCGACACTCGAGACTTATATTCCCAAACGGGCTCTGCAAAAAGTTCCCTCTCGAGCAACTCGGCAAAGATAACTCTCCCCCGCCCCGTGAGATAGACAAGGTCGTCACCTCACAGGGCGGTTTTTCAATCGAACAAGTGCTCGGGGCCGGGGTCGAACCGGCGACCTACCCGCTTACAGCGGCTGTACACCTTTTGGCGATTTTAGAAAATCGCCAAAAGGTCTTGCTGTGCGGCACCCATCAGAATGGGTTCCCAAAAAGCCGCACCTCATTCTTCAGGCGGACGCTCTGTTGGAACAGCCCGTCTTTGACGGGCGCGAATATATAGTTTCGACGGTGGTCGAATCTTTAACCAAAAAGCGAGCCTGGCGTCTCGTTTCTTAACGAGACCTCGCTTACCAACTGAGCTACTTCTGCTCGGGTAGCTCACAAACGAACAAGTGCTCGGGGCCGGGGTCGAACCGGCGACCTACCGCTCTTCAGGCGGACGCTCTACCAACTGAGCTACCCGAGCAACTAAAAACTTCCCAAAAAACTTGCTTTTCTGTTATAGCACACTAGCGAGTTTTTTCAATAAGACCGTCGAGGTCGTTCGTGAGCGTACTGCCGGTCTCTTTAATCTCTTCCAATGCGCTCACGGTAGACTGATAAAGGCCCCAGTACTTCGTGATATACGGTTGGAGGTAATAATACGACGCCCCCATCGCCCCGAGTATGACCAGCCAATAGAGGAAGGTGAAGATCTGGCTCCAAACCATACCCCGATGCATCTTCCGCAGGACCTTGTTGTTCTCGCGCGTAAGATCGAGCAATTCGTCGAGTTTCTCTTGTTCACTTGCCATCTGTCTATTGTAGCATTTCTCATCCAAAGAAAAACAGGGGTGGTACTCCCCTGTAGTATCGCATTGCTATCGAGCGCCCGAGCCGCATCGGGCAAGGCGTGCGCAGAACTCGGTGATCGGGAGCGCGCTCAAGTACCCCAAAGTGCCATCGATCCGAATGATGATGCCGACCAATGCACCATTGCGGTCAAAAAGGCCTCCACCGCTCATACCCTTCTCCCCCTTGATGCCGGTAAAGATGAGCGGCACCGCAACGCCGTTGCTTATATAGTGGGTCGTGCCAACGACGCCGTAGGAAAGTGTTGGTGTGTTCGGCTCGACAGGACGCTCTACAACGCTCACTCTCTCACCGACGACGACCGCATCTTTGCGAATCGCCGCAAGGAATGGTCGGGGTCGTTCGAGTTCGAGGACCGCAACGTCGATATTCTCGTCGATGCTGACGATCTTTGCCGCAATGGGGGGGGCCGTTGCCGCCCGCCACGCTCACTTTGTTCGCACCGAAAACAACGTGCGCCGCCGTCACGACTTCGCGCGAAAACAACATAACCCCCGCACCAATGCCCTCGCGCGGAAGACGGTGTCCTTTGAAGAAAACACCGTCCGCGCGTTCGACCTCGATCCAGACTGATGACTCGACCGGCCCGGCAAGAGCGGGGTGCGGAGCGAGGAGCGCGAGGGAAAGTAGCGCAAAACAAACAACGGCGAAAGTCTTCGCTTGCATGACAAGATCCTCTCGTGAGAAAACTTTTCTCTTTTTACGCTAACACGCAGGCGTGAAACTGACAACAGATTGTGCCCTCGACAGGAATCGAACCTGTATCAGCTCGTTAGGAGTGAGCCGTTCTATCCATTGAACTACGAGAGCGCGGATTACTGAAATTTTCGCCTTATTTCTTCAATTAATGACATTATTAACTTAAAGTGTCTGGCGCCTTTAGTCACACGAACACGACACATGCCATATTTTAGTTTACCTTTTTTCCTTCCCTTTAACACATCAACATTTAAAATCTTTTTCTTTGGGATTCCTACAACCCTAGCCCAGTGGGTAATCACCGTATCCCTGTCTAGGTCCTCATAAGTACGTATACTGACACGCAAGTCTGATTTATCAATCCCCAACTCCTTGAGGCACCGAACATAGACTTTAATCAGACTTGGATCAGTGTTTAATAAATTTAACTCACTCTTTGTACCCTCTCCCCAATACAACGATGCCAGAACAAGAAGTCGATCTTTTCTTGATGGGCGAGTTATCAAAATTGATGCCTCGTGTTGAGCATTTTTCCAATTTCTTTTCGCCTTGAGAATACTCCCTCCTTGTTTTTCACGCAACTGTTTTCTGTATTCGGGAAGAACTACAATTTCGGCAATATACCGCAAAACCGTGCTATTGCTATGACCGGTTAATCTGCGAATTTCGTTTAAACTGTGTCCAATTTTTCGCAGGTCTATGATGCGCCGAACTTCCGTCTGGGAAAGACGTTTTGCCATATGCCATCAGTATATACCAAACAAGCCGTTTATTCAACGCCCTTGTTCTGTATTGATGAATGCGAACAAAAACCCCGTGCGGGGTATTTATTTTGTTCCCTACGCAACCGCGAGGATATTGAGGAGTCCTTCGAGTTTCGGTTTGTTGAATCCGACGATCATGTCCTCACCCACCATGATGACCGGCACGCCCATCTGTCCGCTTTTGTCGATCATTTCTTTGCGTTTTTCAAGATCCGTTCCGACGTCAAACTCCTGAAACTCAACGTTGTTTTTCTGAAAGAATTCCTTCGCCATCTTGCAGTAACCGCATGTCTGTGTCGTGTAAATTGAAACGGGTTTCATGTTCTTGTGAGTTAGCGGCTAATCAATTATTCGTACGTGAAAGTATACCATGGACAAACACCGCACTCGAGGGCGTCGTGTCTTTAGATCGCCATCGGCGGAGGGACGGGGGCCGACGTTTCGTACATCACGGGATATGGGGCGGGCTTTCCCGTGTTGTTCTCAAGAATGGCACTCTCCGTGTCGCACTCACGACCCGACTCGTGGGTAGCCCACTTGTCCTTTTCCATGTTGACGTAGGTTTTCTCCGTCGAGATCATTTCTCCTGAATCCGTCGTAAATGTCGCGCAAAGCTCGAATTCCCCCTCCAGCACGCCTGCAGTCACCATACCGGAAGATACAACGCGATACTCGTACTGCACGCCGGTTTCGGGGTCAAGGGTCCTCCCCGAGCAGTACGCATACCGGCCGCTTTCTGAAAGTTCGCCGATGGTCTCCGGAAGCCGGTTCTGGCTCGCACCGAAGTTGGCGACACAGTTGGCGATCTCCCGAAGGTCGTTCGTGCGCTGGGTGTCGAGGCCTTGTTTCCGAGCCGTGTCGGGAGAGCCGCCGACGGCAAATCCGAGGGCGATAGCGAGAATGACCATGCAAAGCGTCGCCCATCCGATTGATTGGAAGATGTTCCTCGGGATGTCCTTCCGATATTGGATCTTCTTGCGTTCGAGGAAATAGAAACCGAAGGTGGTTCCCGCAATCGCAAGAATGGTGAGCGCCTTGAGAAAGAAGCGTGCGGTGACCTCGCCTTGGAGAAAATAAAAAACCGCAACGATGAGGTCGCCCAGTATGGTGACCGCCGTCACAAGGAGTACCAGATACGTCAGCCACTTCGTGAGTCTCGTTTCAACCTTCTCTTCGTCCTCACGGAATCGCTTGAACCAAAGACGGATCGCGGCGACATAGATGGGGAACGTGATGAGAAGCGCGGCGATGGCATAGTGTATCGCCTCGGAGGACACGTCGATTCCTCCGTAACTCACGATGAGCGGGTCGGGGAAATAGTGATTGATGACTTGGTAATAGAGGACGCCGAGCGAGGTTGCGACGATGCACAGTGTAATGAAAGAAAAGAAGTTGAGCACCACTTCGACCGTCGAAGACAACTTTCCTCCCCCCGAGCGCGCGCCCTTCCCGGGTGTCGGGACACCGCTTGCAACAAGTCCCGCAACGATCGCCGCACCCGCTTCTTCTTCCGACCACCCGACTGACAGTAAATTTTGTTTGAGCGCATCGGGTGAGACTCCCGTCTTCAAACGTTCCGCCGCGTAGGTGTTAAGTGACGACTGTTCCATGTGTTCCTATTATACCATCAAGGGAACAGCCTTGACGATGTATGCCCTTTGTCGAATGCGGGTACGGGGAATCGAACCCCGATCCCTTGCTTGGGAAGCAAGTGTTCTGCCACTAAACCATACCCGCGCTCTCATTCACCCCCAAACCCGACCGCGCCCATCATCTTTTCCACAAAAGTCGGCGGCTCGTCGTTGACGGTGACCGTGTGGACCGCATCCTTATCGGGGTCGGTGATAATCATAACTTTTTCGCCCTCTTTCGCAACCATAAACCGTTCGCGTATCTCTTCCTCGACACCTTCCTCGCTCGAAAGGCGTGCGATGTCCCCTTTGAGTTCCTGTTCTCTCGCGAGGAGTCCGGCGAGCTCTTTTTCTGCCTTTTCTTGTTTCGCCATCGCCTCCTTGCTCTTTTGATACACCCCCCACGCACCATGGGAGAGGAGCGCAACAAGAAAGGCGAGCAGGATAATCGTCGGTTTTGCGTAGAGCAAACGGCGCAGTCGTGTCCGCTCACGGATATCTAGCATTCGGCCCATACTCTATAGTATACTATGCTTCCAGTGCCTAGCGACTAGTATCTAGTGACTTATTCGTATGCTATTTCTCCGAAACAAAAAACAGAATAAGTGGGTCCAGATCGTCTGGTGGGTCGTCGGCTTCATGGTCATCATCTCCATGGTGCTCCTCTATTTGCCCGCGTTTTTCTAATGCGTCCCAACTTGACAATTTTCGAGCAGTAGTAGAGTATCAGCATCGGAGTATAAACTGCGAAGGAGTACCCAGTGAAAGTATCTTTGATGCTCGCTTCAGTAATTTTTGTCTCGTCGGCCTTTATGCTTTTCGGATGTGAAGGAGAACGAGTAACTGTCGAGCAATACGAACAACGAAGGTACACGGCGGAAGCATTGTTTTTAGCTCAAAAAGGAGACCTCATTGTGCTCAGTGACGGTCGAGTCTGCGGCGTGAAAGACAATCCAAAGACCAGCGCGTTTATTAAGGCCGATTGTGGGAATGGCAGTCCGAGCTGGAAGTATCGGCTTGAGATTGCCCATTATGTACTCCGCGTTATTTCGAGTAGAGACCCGTCTTACGCACACTACGCGGCGCAATACACAAAACAACGTTAAATATTTTCGCATAACAAGCCCTCTTCGCGAGGGCTTTATTGGTGCGCGCAGCTTAGTTTTTTGTCAAGTCTTAATCTTGATAAAATTCGCGCCAAAACAGTTGCGTTCCTCTGGAGGAGAGGGCGCATTACTTCAAAAAGTAGGGATAATACCCAAAATCACCGGTTTGTTTTGAATGTTTCACCTTGCCACTGAGCCATAAAACAGATATTTTCTAGGTATATGTCTAAAAAA
>Ga0155709_136_pt1 | contig 29113 bp, 31 predicted proteins | sample RifCSPlowO2_01_FD_107366 | JGI IMG/M metagenome (GOLD analysis project Ga0155709, IMG submission 107366) | Candidatus Lloydbacteria bacterium RIFCSPLOWO2_01_FULL_54_18
GCTGCAGGACTGTGGAACTTCCATGTGCAAGTGACGTAAAACACCGCCGTGTTGGCGGCGGTGGAGTGTGCGTTGTTATTGTGGGACTGGTCTAGTATATAGTAAACTCCGCGCTAATTGAAAGCGTGGGCGTCTCAACAAAAACAGCGGTGCCCCTGTCGGTTACCTATTCCTCCCCTTGCCGCCGCCGGTACCCGCCGAGAAGTAGGCCGCGAGTCCGTCGTACATCGCTTGCGCTTCTTTGTGCACACGTGTATTCGTCGCTCCGCCTTGGTATGCAATGAAGTCGCATGCCCCGTCGGTGTCGGTGACAAAATATGATTCGGTCAACACTCCGGGAAGAGACCCGTACACGGTCATGCCGTATCCGTCGCTTTTGATCCCTCTGTCCGGAAGTCTTAAGGCGCCCACGATAAGCGGATGAATATAGCCCGCGAAGGTCTTGTCGTTCTTTTGGGTCACGAAGCTTTGTGTGTAATCCGCTCCGGTGTTCGAGGAGCCGTTGTGGTGGATGGAGATAAGTACGGTAGCTCCGGCCGCCTCGGCATCCGCCACCCGCTCTTGCCGCGAGCTACTCTGCAAAACGTCATGATACGTTCCGAGGGGTAAAAACTTTTCAAGCTCCGTCCGGACCGCAAGATTCAATTCCACCTCAACAACGGGAACGCCGTCGCAATAGCCGATCGCTCCAGTCTCTCCGTTGCCGTGCCCCGCGTCAAGCGCGACGAGCTTTCCGTCAAAAGGAGTAGCGGCGCTTACGGGGAATGCCAAGAACGACACGAGCCCTAAAACAAGTATGGTTTTTTTCATGATGGAGAAATGATAGCATCGAGAAAGAGGCGTGTCACGGACCCGATGGGAACAAAAAACCCGCACAAATCGGCGGGTAAACAGCTGTTCACTCAAGCGCATCGAGCACGGTCGAGACCACAATCGCGCCGATGTCGCCGGCGATGTCGGCGGCGGCATCGGTGAAGGCGGTTTCGTCACGAATGTCGTCATCCGTCACCCCCGTAACGTCGCCCGCGATGTCGACCGCGTCTTCCACAACGTCGAGTTTGTCGCGCTTCCCGTGCTTCGGTGTGCGTCGGTACTCTTTCTTTGATCGTTCGACGCGATGCCCATACGGGGTGCCGCTTTTGCGCAATGCGCGGGCCACCGGATTCGCCCTCCGACGTCCCCTTCCTTGCTTCGCCATGTGCCTCTCCTCGTTCGTTATAAAGAAAATGTACTGCACTTTATCTATCACGCACGGATGTCTTTCGCAACACCTGCGGGATTGCTTGCGGCACAAAAAACCCTGTAGTATCCACCGGAAGCGGAACTACAGGGCAGTCCTCCTTGCCGAAGCAAGCGAGGCGGTGAACACTACACTATCACCTTCATTGAAAGGTCGAGCGGATTTCCCGCGCCTTGCGTGATGAACGCCGAAGACGAGATGTAGTCCACACCCGTCTCGGCAATCGTCGCGAGATCGTAACCGCCGATACCGGACGCTTCAATCAGGTAAGGTTTCACCTCGAACCTGATCTGTCTCACGGCACGGGTGAGCAAGGCGGGCGCCATGTTGTCGAGCATGATCACGTCGACACGACCGTCTGCGAGCACCGCTTGGAGCGTCTCCTCCGAGCCCACCTCGACTTCGATCTTCGTCAGGAAGCGCCGTCTAGCACAGGCGCGGTCGATGGCACGCTTGAGTCCGTAGACGGCGATATCGTTATCTTTGACGATGATGCCGTCATAGAACCCCGCGCGATGCGGATGTCCGCCGCCCAGCTCGAACGCGTATTTGTCGAACACGCGCAAGAGTGAGGGGTCTTTCCGTGTGTCGAGCAGTTTCGCCTGCGCATGCGTCATGCGTTTTACTTCCCTGCTCACGAACATCGTGATGCCGGAAAGCCGCGAGAGCATGTTCAAGATCGTCCGCTCGGCCTTGAGGAGCACTTCAGCGTTCCCCCTCAGGTTCATGACCACGTCGCCCGAAGAGACCGTTTCTCCGTCCTGCTTCAGGCCCCGAAATGTCGGCGCACCCCAGACAACGGGGAGATGCGCGGGACCGACCGGACGAAGGAAGAACTCGCGCTCGACAAGATCAAGAATGGTCGGGATATAGATCGTTCCCGACAGCACACCCGAGCTCTTCGCCTTGATGCTGAAGGTCTTTTGCGGTGCGTTGTCGCTCCGATATTGGTCGAAACCGAGGTCGTGGTGAAGCAACTGCTTCAAAATGTCCCGTGGTGTCATGCGTATCCCCCTATACGATATCGAGCATGCGCTCGATGGGTTTACGCGCACGCTTTGCAAGTTTCGGATCGACGGTGATGACGTATTTCTCGTCGCGGAGCGCCTCGTAGAGGTTCTTGAGCGTGTTCTGTTTCATGAACGCGCAACGTGCTTCGCGTGAGGCGGGGATGATGGTCTTCCCCGGCGCCGCCTTGGAGACGGGATAGGCGTTATCAACTTCGGTCGCCATGATGATGACCTGCGCGGGAGACTCTTTGACGAACTTCACCATCCCCTGCGTCGAACGGAACTGCATCATGTCGGCGGCAACTTTGCCTTCGCGCACCTTCGTCATGCACGCGCTGGTGCACCCGCACTCGGGGTGAATGACCGCCGCAGCGCCGGGATACTCGAGAAGCTTCTCCTCGATGTGGTACGGCCTGATGCCGTCGTGCACATGGCACGCGCCCATCATGAGATAGAGCCGGTCGAGCGACTCGCCCATTTCTTCGAGGAGTTTCGCGGCATAGAAGCCGAGGTACACATCGGGGAGAAAGAGGAGCGGCGCACTCGGATACGTCTTGATGACATGTTGAACCACCTTCGCCGCATTGGCCGATGCGCAACAGTAGTCGCTCTCGGCCTTGACGTCGATGTAGGTGTTCACATACGAGATGACCTTGCCGCCCGGATGCGCCGCTTTCCACGCGCGGATCTTCCCCGCGTCGGCGTGCGCCGCAAGCGAGCAGAGCGCTCCCAAGTGGGGCGCGAGCACTTTCTGATGCGGCTTCTTCATGATAGAGAGGATCTGGTTCATGAAGAGGACCGCCGCTTCGACGAGAATGTTCGCGTCGGAAGCGCGTCCCACCTGCGCGAGGTAAAGCGAGTCGCCGACGACGTCGGCCGCGTCCTGCACATCGCGCGGCATGTAGTTGTGCGCGAGCACAAGCGCGTTCTTCTCTTTCTTCAGGCGCTTGATCTCCGCATGAAGGAATGCCCGCTCGTCGGCGGAAATATTCGCGGGATCGGCATCACTCGGAAAATCCGGTATCTCGATGGGCGATGCAAGGTCGACCCGATGGATCGCCTCGATGGCCTCTTTCGCCGGGAGAATTGCTCCGCGGACGGTGTGCTTGTCCATCACAGACTCCTTTCAATGAGGTCAAAGAACTTCGTGTCTATTATACACTATTTGGAAGATTACCGCAAGCCCGTCCGTGCGTCAAGACCCCGTCGCGCTTTTAGGCAAACAGCGGGCTATGGTTTGTCCACATTCGTGCGATGTTCGCTAGCGCCAATCCTTCTCCATTTTGGCGTACTTGATCTCCTTCTCCAGAAGGTATTTGTTCGTCTCACGAAGATCGGCGACTGTTTTCTCGAGATCGCTCTTTACGGCCTCAAGTTCTTTCGTACGCTCGGCGACCTTCTTCTCAAGGCCACTCTTCGCTTCCTCAAGCTCCTTGGTGCGCTCCCGAACCACTCCGGCAAGCCCGGCCTTCCCCTCTTCTAGTGTCTTGATGGCGTTACGATTGTTCTCACAAAGGAGGGTCGTGAAGATGACGGTAATGAGGACGGGTATCGCGTGCACAAGTACGGCGAGATCGTTCCGGCCGTATTCAAAGACCCATAAGGGCGCGAAAAAGTTGAGTATGCCGTGATGGAGTGCGACCAAGACCAGCATGAACCATCCGAGGCGCCAGTCGGAGTAGACGACGACAAGCGCGATCATGGCGAAGAAGATGAAGTGGAGTTCGATCGCACCGCCGCTCAAAAAGATAAGGAGGTAGGTGAGCACATTGAGCGTCGTGGCGACCATGAGGCGCCAGTAGTAATGGTTCTCAATCTTTCCGCGATAGTAGTGCACCAAAGCGACCGCCGCGAGCGCGACCACAAGTGCCATGAGTGCGTCAGGGAGTTCGATCACCCGCCACGACAAGGGCGACGGGTACCGGTCGGCGATCTTCCACACTGAAACAAGGAACGCCTGCACGACGAGGACGCCGAAGCTCCACCAATGCACGCCGACGATGAAACGGTCCGCCTTGTCGTAGTTCATGCTTGCCGCATACGCCTTGTTGATGTCGGTGGTGAAGTCAATGTTCATACGAAAATTGTACCACAGATCTTTCACTCGACGATGAGCGTGCCGTGCGCCGCGGGGTTAAAGTGGTCGTGGTAGCCGAATTCTCCCTTCGCGTTCAACCGGATCCCCTTTCGCTCGCCCGGAGAAAGGGGGAGCACGAAATCGCCGCCTGAAAGTTCGCGGTTTCCCGTGTGCGCAGGGTGCGGGTCCGTCGCGACTTGTACTGTTTTCTCCGTACTGTTGACCCAGACGACAATTTCACCGGAAAAGAGCTTGAGGCAAGGCGGCAAAACGCCACCGGGAGTGAATACGATTTCGTGGGACCCACTGTGCGCGTTCTCCTCCGCACAGTCACCAAGCTCCGGTGAAGAATTCAGCAGAAAGAATGCGCCGAAAAACAACACTGCCGTAGCGACGAACGGGAACATGCTCTTCATCCGACCGACAAAAGACTTCATGGACACATTGTAGCACCACACCCGTGTCCTCCGTGCCCCCAAGAGAGGACCTCCGTGTCTTGGGCCGCGGCATATGCTTTAATTGTTTACAACGCATGAACAACCAAACCATGTGGTGGAAAAAGGCAAAGATCTACGAACTCTATATCGACAAATTTGCCGGCACACTGAACGGGCTCACCGAAAAACTCGACTACTTCACCGCACTCGGCGTTGATTGCCTCCACCTCCTTCCGCATTATCCCTCTCCCATGGTGGACGACGGGTATGACGTTTCGGACTACCGCAACGTTCGCCCGGAGCTCGGCACACTTGATGGTTTTACACATTTCCTTGCAGAAGCGCATCGCCGCGGAATCCGTGTCATCGTTGACCTTGTCCTGAACCACGTTTCGTCTCAACATCCGTGGTTCGCGGAGGCGCGCGCGTCGCGCAACAACCCAAAACGCGACTTTTTCTTATGGGATGAACGCGGGGAGCGCTTGAAAGACTCCGTGAACGCCTTCCCCGACTTCAAACCCTCAAATTGGATACGGAACAAGGCAACGAAAGATCACTATTATGCAACGTTCTATCCCGAACAGCCCGACCTCAATTGGGACAATCCGGAAGTCTTGCACGAAATGCTGGCGACCGTGGATTTCTGGATCGCACACGGCATCGACGGATTTCGCCTTGACGCCGCGGCACACCTCGTGAAGCGCGAGGACACCAATTCAAAAGGACTTCCCGAAACTCACGCCGTTTTGAAAAAGATCCGCGCACATCTTGGAGAGGCTCATCCGGAGGTCATCCTGCTCGCCGAAGTACATCAGGAAGTTCCCCTTGCAAAAACCTACTTCGGCGACGGCGACGAGTGCCATCTCGTTTACCACTTTCCGCTTACGGAGCAATTTTGGCTCGCACTGAAGCGGAACGACCACGCCCTCGTTGACACCATGGTCAGCGACTCATTCGCCATACCCGCCAATTGCCAGTGGGCGACATTTCTCCGCAATCACGACGAACTGTCGCTTTCAACGCTTCTAGCGAAAGAGCGCGCCGAACTTAACGACTTCCTTGACCCTGAACACCGCTACCCGTTCAAAAAAGGTGCGGCGTCGTCAGTGCGTGTTTCCACGGTCTTTGGCGGCGACCAAGAGCGCATCGCGGAAGCGTTCCGTCTTCTCTACGGTACAAAGGGTGCGCCCGTCATGTACTACGGCGACGAGATCGGCATGAAAAACCTCCCCGTCGCTCCCCAAGTGAGCGACACGCGCAGATATGTCCGAGGAAAATTTGACTGGAAAGAAGCAGAGCGGCAGATGAATGACCCGTACTCACTGTGGAATCAAGTCGCGGAAATCATCAAAAGCGGTCGCGGCGGGTAGCGGGGCTTTTGCCAGCCGTCCCCAGGAGTGTTGACATTTATAAGATTTGTATTAGACAGATTATTAGGGAACCTTTACACAACACCGTGAACTGAAAGGGGATATCGTGCGCTTACTCCGAATAAGCCTCGCCGTCGTACTGCTCGCAGTTATCTCAACAATCGCATCTTACGCCCAAGAAGTTTTTCCCGACCTCAGCGTACTCCCAGTTTTTGTTTATGACACTCAGCGTGGGGTAGAAACTTTGATCGGAATTGGGTCTGGATTTGTGGTGGAGGGGAAAAGGCGCTACCTCGCCACAACGAAGCACAACATGTATCCTGACGGAGCAAGCAACCACACAACATTCTACACAACCATCGAGGGAAACCGCTGCCAACTCGAGGTGGTTTGGGCACACAAAGTGGCGGATGTCGGCCGTATGCGCTTTCGTTGTGATGCGAAATTGGTTTCACGCTTGGTGCCATTTTCGAGTGCGACGGAAGTGCCGACGGTTGAAGCACAAACGACGCTCTATGGGTTTCAGTTGCCCCACCGAATTTTCGGCAACAAAAAATGCAGAGAGTTCGAAGTGGGTAGCCTCTGTGAGCGCGTCGCGCCGCTACATATTAGCCACGTGGACGCTCCGACAAAAGACTTCGCCCCCGTAACAGCGAAAAGAGAAGCGGAAACCCTTGCTGGGGCGAAAAAGAAACGTCCGAAAACAACTCATGGTGATCTCTTTTTTTCAGCATACCTTGTTGCGAGTCGCCCATCCGTATCATGGAACGAACGGTTTGTAGGAACATCCGGTGGGGCGCTCGTTGATCAACGGGGGCGCGTGGTGGGCATCATGATGGGAGAAACCGACCGCCATCTCGTGTTCATTCCCATCCGCGAACTGACAAAAGAGCCCTTTTGATTGGACGCGGGCCGCGAGAAACAAAACTCTGATATCGTGTCGATGTCAGAGTTTTTTCTTCGGTTCGTGCCGAGATTGTCGCCTAGCAATCCACCCCCCCAAGGGAGGCGGAGTGACGGTACACATTACGAGCATTTGATAAGTTGCAAAAAAAGCGTATCGTCATGTGAGACTAACTACTACGCGGAGGCGCCGTTGAGATCCGAAACGCTCTCGCGCGCCCTTGTGGCGATCGCGATGCTCTCAAGCATCACCGGATTCGCGCTCTATAACTGGAAGACGTTCGCAGGCGACGCAAGCCCAAACATCACCTCGTGGTTCTTGTGGGGAACGATCACCGTGCTCAACTTCACGAGCTACAAGGCCATGAGTGGAGACTGGGTGAAAAGCGCTCTCCCGACGACGAACTCCCTCCTGTGCGTCACTACATTTTTCTTCGCGCTCTTTTTCGGAAAGGCGGGAGCGTTAGGCGAATACGATATCGCGGTGCTTACGACCGGAGTGATCGCGGCGATCGTCTGGTGGTGGTTTCGCTCTTCGAGGCGCGCGAACCTCTTGGTGCAGGTCGCGCTCTCCGTAGCATTCATCCCGACCTTTATCTCCGTCACGGGAGATCCCGGAAGTGAGATCGCATTTTCTTGGTTCCTCTGGGCGAACTGCTTTTTCTTTCAAACGCTTGTGGTCGTCCTTCGCTGGAAAAAAGAGTGGGCGGAACTCGTCTATCCCGTCTCCGGTTTCGGACTTCACCTCGCCGTCGGAGTCCTTGCGCTCACCTGACACGTCGTCGCGGAATTTCCCCGCGGCGATCTTTTTTATAAAACAGGTCACCCCGTGAGACAGACGGAACTGCCAGCTCACGAGGCGACACCATGGGCTGTTTTTTTGGAGGAAGAATCGGCCACCGCCGATGCTCGTCTTAGTGTATCCCCGCGACAGAGTCGCGGGGTGTTACACGCCAATAAAAAAACGCGGGGGTATTCTCCCCCCGCGTCCCATTGCTTGAACCTTCTCAACTACTTCCCGAGAGCCTTTTCGAGTTTCTTCAGTTCTTCGGGCGTCGCGTTCTTGATACGCTCTTCGACGTTCCGGCGGACCGGTTTCGCCTCGTTCGCGTCTCTTGACCCCTCTTTGCGCTCGGTCGTCGCCGCCTCGGCTTTCGACTTCTCGATCGGAAGCGACTGGTTCGTGAAGGAATGCATCGGTACGACCGACTCACCCGACGCGTAGAACTCGACCTTCACGCGGTCGCCCGCTTGCGCGAGCGGGAGAAGCGGAAATTCCCCGCTTCCACCGACGAAGGCCTGCTTCGCGCCCTCGATGACGACGTAGTACACCGAGCCGTTCTGGGTGAGATCTTGCTTCGCCCTTGCAATGACGCCCTCGACGACGGAAAGTTTCTTTTCCTTCTCGAGATGCGCCAAGTCGCCGGTCGTCCCCAAGATGCGCTGGTATTGCCGCACCGCCTCGGAGAGACTGCGTCCGACCGCGATCTGCTGAACGTTGTTGATGTTCGCGATCGCGACCCCACTGTAGGCATGGTTCTCATTGACCAGAGGAACGATGGACGCCATCGTGCCGTAGAGGTTGTAGAGTTGCGGGGAGCCGGGGTGGAGGTGCTTGAACTGCACGTCCTGGAACTTGGCAACCGCCTTCCCTACCGCCTCGTCCGTCGCGCCGCCTTTGATCTCGTAATAGACGCTTTTCCCCGTACGCGTATGCGTGTAGATAATCCCGACCAAGGAATCATCCTTCGCATTCTGCGATGTGACTCCCGTCACGTAGTTGGGTTCATGCGCGCTTCCGTAGATGAGTGCGGGATTCTCGGCTTCGGTGAGATCGAGTTTTCCCCACCAGCTGTTGACCCAGCCATGCACGTACTCACCCCAGTGGTCGATGTAGCTCTTCATGAGGTCGCGCGGAATGACGCGGTCGACCCAAGTGGGGACTTCCCCGAGCGGAGCAAACTGCGAAACACCGGTGACCGGATCGGTGATGAGCACACCCTTCACCTTATTGCCGAACTGGCCGATCGAAGGCTCGAGCACCGTCGTCACCCATGAGGGGTTGCCGTCATCATCAATCTCGAGATGCGTCCCGTTCAGTTTGACCCGCAAATTGCCGCCGTCGAGCCGCAGGTGCCGAATCAGGTCGTTCCCGAAATATGCGCCCGGCGTGAAGACGAATTGCTTTTCTTTCGGCAACTGCTTCACGATCGGCTGATGATTCGGGTCCTCCGCGTGGATCATGATATAGCCCACCGAGGTACCCGTGTTGAGCCACGCGCGGAATCCGGCGAAATCGAGCGGAATGACGTACCAGAGCTCGCCCTTGATCGCCTGTAGTGTGAGTGCGTCCTCGCGGACCGCGAATTGGCTTCCGACGGTGCCGAGCTCGCCCACGACTTTCCTTGCAAGATAGACGGCGTTCTCGTACGACACGAGCCGCACGTGCGCCGGATCTTTCGGCTGAACATCCTGCGTCCAGACCCGCTTCTCCATGTCACCGACGAGCGCCCGATATTGCGGAGCGTTCACCATTCCAGAGCTGTAGAAGAGAATCCCGCCGGTCGCAAGCCAGGCCATCACGGGGACGAGGAAGATGGTGAGTCCGCTTCCTCGGCGACTGTCGCTCATGTCGTTGAGTATGAAGCCGAGCGCGACCGCACCCGACGAACCTAAGGCGACAAAGAAGAGCAGTGGTCCGAACATCGGACCAGCAAAACCCGCCGCCACGGCGTAGAGAAACCACCAACCGAGAAGGGTTCCCAAGGCGAGAACCACGACGCCGGCACCACGTTGTTTCCCGAGAAATAGCGGAAGCGACGAGATTGCCGAGATTACGAATGCCACCAGAAGATAAAGCATTTGCCGTCTCCTTACAGTAGTTGATTGACAGAGTGCTAACCGTCGTGGATTATACCATATTTAGTATATTATTGCAAGGGCTTCGGGGGCGCGCGGTTGACAGAGTAGCCCTTATCTGCTATCCTGTACGGACAAAAGAAGTTGCTATAAGAAAAGAAGTCGAATTTTCATTGCAAATATCAATTGTATTTTACCGGCTAACTTGCCAACAACATGCAAGGGATCATCAAAAAGAAAACGGACCGAGGCTTCGGATTCATTTCCGCACAGGGAATGGAGAAGGACCTCTTCTTCCACAGCAAAGCGCTCGTGGGTGTCACGTTCGAGGAACTCGAGGAGGGCGACGCGGTGTCTTTCGACACCGAGGATTCTCCGAAGGGACCGAACGCGGTCAACGTCAAGCGCGCATAAACAAGCGCTCGCTTAAAAACAACCCGCCAAAGGCGGGTTGTTTTTTGTGCAGACGTTTGACGGACATGCTTCCCCCGACTATACTCGCCGGAGAAGATCATTCGGAAAGAAGCGCAATGACCGAAACGACGGAAGCATCCGCACAGGCATTTCTCGCCGCACGTAAGACGCTCGTACTCGCAACAGCAAGGAAGGGTGTGCCGACCGCAAGTTACGCGCCCTTCGTTCACGACGGCGAAGCGTTCTATATTTACACGAGCGCGCTCTCGCGCCACACCCGCGACCTCCTCGAACGAAAAACGGCAAGCGTCCTGCTTATCAACGACGAAAGCGCATCGCACAACCTTTTCGCGCGCGAACGCATCACCTTCACCTGCGCGGTAACGGTTGTCCAGCGGGAGGGCACGAAGTGGAAACTGATGATGGACAGCTTCGAGGTCGGATTCGGAAAACCGTTCCTTCTCATACGACCGCTGGCCGATTTCACGCTCTTCCGGCTCGAACCGAAAGAGGCGGTCTATGTGCGCGGATTCGGGAAAGCATACCGCATGAGGGGCGACCTCAAGGACCCCGTGCATATCCAAGGGACCGGCCCCGGCGCGAAAACGATGGACAAGAAAAAGCCGCAGGGTACGCGTAAAAGGTGATTGTCTGTTTTACTGCGGCATGAGAGGATGCGGATAGGTTCCTTTCCTTTGGAGGGCGTATGGTACAGATCGTGAAGCATCTCGTGCGTCCGGAACATCTGAACGGCACGAATCGGCTCTTCGGCGGAACGCTCCTTTCGTGGATCGACGAAGCGACGGCAATTGCCGCAATCGAGCTCGTCGGCTCGACGAATGTTGCGACGGTCGCGATAAGCGATATCGTCTTCAAACGTCCGGTCCAGCGCGGGGAGCTCATCCGCATCGCCGTCTGCCTGACCGAGGTCGGAAGGACCTCGCTCACCTTCCGCGTCAAAGTGACCACTCACGAATCGCGCAAGCCGGTCATCACCGTCGAGCGCGTCGTCTATGTGGCGCTCGACGACGACGGACGTCCTCGTGTGCACGGCGTGAAGAAGGTCGCCTCGAAGACCTGCCTCACCCCGCGGAACGACAGCAAAAGATCGATGCAAAACAAAAGACCCTAGGAAGGGCCTTTTTTATTCGGTCGCAAGGGGTACGCCGTCATTGAAGAAACGCTCGATCCGCGCATTGAGTCCTTGTGGACCCCCCTCAAGCGACAGGTGGCCGGTCCGCGTGAGCGTCATGGTGACTGGGAGGCGTCGAAAGGATCCCGTATGCCCGCTACGCTTTCCGAACGCAGAATACTCGAGGCCGCTCAATCGAACAAAAATGACCGGCTTGTCGCGGTGGGCCGCGATCATGTCGTGCACTCCGGAGTAATGCGGTGGGACGGAAACGCGGGTACCGTCGCCGATGCCGCCCTCCGCAAAAATGAGGAGCGGGTGTCCTGCGTCAAGGATCTTTTTCATAATGCGCTTTGATTCCGTTTTTCTCCGGAGGCGTTCTTCTTCCGGCAGATGTTTCGGACTGCCGAGGCAGACCGCGCCAAAAAGTTTCATGACCGGCCACTGCGCCGGATGCGTGTACTCGGCGTGCCATGCCGTGGGGCGGATCCGCACATGGCGCCACAGCATGGAGACGATGAACGGTCCGTCGACGCGCGAAATATGATTCGCGACGACAATGGCGCCCTCGTGTGCAAAGCGCAACTCCTCTTCGCCCTCGACCGTCACCCGATAGTTCAGTCGGATGAGCGGGTGGACGAAACAATTCCTCATAAAAGCCCTCAGTAGCGCCCCGAACGTCCAATCGACGCCTTTCTTCAAAGGCTTTGCGATCATCACCGGAGGGTCCTCCGCTCAATCTGCTTCTGAGGCCTATTATCGACAACCTTTTTGTTTCGTCAACCCCGTGAGAAGTAGGACGCGGACAAAAAAGTTCTCTGCGCTTGTTTACCAAACGTTTCTTCAGTTGGGCACTACCGGCAAAGCAAGACCGAATAGGATGCGCCCGCGACTTCTAATGGGGCAGGCCGCGTAAAAGCCCGAGGCAGTGCGCTACACGAAAAACGGTGATGAGCAGATGTCCGTCACAAAGCGTAAGCCGTCCGGATATGAGCTCGGGGAGCGCAACCCAGACGAGCTTGCCGTTTCCATATGTTTCTGGGGCGATAGCCGCAAGCATCGCGGTTTCCGGAGATGTTCCCGGAGAAGGGTAGAATGAACCGCCGATGAATTTCACCGACGCAATGAGCACGCCGAACTCTTCGGAGAAACGCGCTCGAAGGAACTCATCCGCCGCATAGGCTGTGGTGACCTCTTTCGGCAATCGCCATGCGGGTATGTCGAGATAGGTCGCACTCCCAGACTGGCGTTGCGCCATCGGAAGTTCCCGCTCCTCCAGTGCGAGAAACGGTGTACCGCCGCTATCGAGAACACCTACCACGATGACCGTGTTCGTGCTCTTCGACTGCGGAATGACATACTCAAGGTCCCAGGAGGAACGCACCGCATCATCAGCAGTGTATTCTTCGAAATGCCCCCGGCGGATCGAAAGGTAGCGTGATGGTTCCGGTCCGTCTATTTCACTGAACGGCACAAGAGGCTCTCCGAGGACCTCGCCGACCGACGCACGGCGCAGTGTTTCATCGGGAAAGGAAGCCACCGGGAACGCGCCGCCGATCCATGGGTCTACCGGTATGCCGAGCGTGAGGAGCAGATGATAGGTATTCAGCTCCAAGCGCGCGTCGAGCATTCCCCCGATCTGACACGAGCGCAACAACTGTTGGGCGTTGAACGCGGATATTTCTTCGGGAGAATGTCCGTCAGTTGTCTTGGGCCTCGAAAACTCGTATCGCGGAGCAATCTCGACCGCGAATGAATGCACGACCTCGTTCGTACCGCCCGGAGACGGGTAATAACGGAGCGCATCGACGCCGACACCACGGATCTCCTCGGGTGATATCCCCGCCCGCTCTTTGAGGATCTCGCGCACAAGCGCCTCCGGCTCCTTTCCTTCCGGAATGATCGCCGTGATCGGTTCGTTCACATATCCTGATGTGCCCGTCCTCTCGAAGGGAGGGTCCTTCCACGTCGTATTCACGACCGGGCGCGGATACCGCGAGCGCCCGACGACGTAAATTTCTCCGTCCTCGGAAAACCAAGGGACGACGTCAATGGTCTCATGCGGGCGACTCGCGAGATCCCAAACCTTTCCGGTCGTACGGTGGCGAAAATGTTCCATACGCAAGAACGCCGGGAGATTAAGCGCAACGCTTTCCGTTTCGCGTATCGCCACTCCGGAGCCCTTCGGCCCCTTTTCTCCGACGATAAGATAATTCGTCGGCGGAAAGTCCGTCGGTGCCCCGTCGATCTCTCGGAGCGCAACCTTCCCTCTCCAGCGATGCTCAACGATCCAATCGTTCTGGACAGGCTTCGAGAGAAGTATGCGCATATTGCGTCTGCGGAACTCTTCTTCGAACTGCTCTTGGGTAAAATACAGATACTCTTCAAGGAGTTCGGTCGCCCAATCTTCCCGATAGTCTTTTCGAAGCAGGAACTCCGTCGCGTAGCGCAGTGAAACACGGTAGACGGCATGTCGGGCGTCTTCCTTAACGCGCGTGAAAGGAATGTTACCGTTGCGATAGGCGGCACAACGAAAGGTGCGGGAGAACTCCTCGAACAAAGCGGCCGTGGAAAGCTCCGTCGGCCCCCCTTCGGCTTTCCCGTCGTCACGCGGAAGTTCGAGGAGCACGTCCTTCGCGATGCTCGGTACGACGAAATCTCTGACGGTGAGCACACCGCCCTCTTTGAGTGCCCGTGTCTGGGAATCAAAGAGCCGGTAGATCTTCTGCAGTTGAAAGTCGTTGAAAGAGGTAACGTGATGGAGCACGGAGGAATTCACAATCGCATTGAGGGAATGCTCGGGAAAGACATCGTGCGCGATATCTCCGACCCGAAACTCCAAGTTCGGGAGGACATGCGTTCGCTGTGCGTGCGCCACCGCAACAGGATTAACGTCTACGCCGACGACGGTGAGCTTCGGGAACAGACGCGCGAGATCATAACTGCCTTTTCCGCTTCCCGAACCCATGTCGGCCACCGTCCCCTTCCTCGGAAGGTATGCGCTCACAAGGGCGATCTTCTGCGCCACCGACTTGTCCATGCCGCGAAAATATTCGGCATACGCGCTCGCCGTGCCGCGGTCTTGCTTTCCGTATGTTCCCGACATTTCCCCAGTGTAGGCGAAAGCGTGGGTATTGCAAAACTCCGACGGAACACCGGAGAATTGAACGAAAAGTACAAGGTCGGACCTTGAGCATCAATTCTTAAGCCTGCCCCGTAGCTCCGCCTGCGGGTGGTACCGGGGGTCCGACCTTGTACCTTTCACTTGATCTTGCAATGCGCCCTGACGGCGGCAAGGTCGAAAGCGGAGAGTGCTTTGTTCTCGCCCTGGTTCAGGCGGTACATGATCGCTTCGGGATCGTCGAGGTGATCGAGGCCAAGCGCATGGCCGAGCTCGTGCGCCAAAACCTGCACGAGCTTCTCTCTCGTGTCGAACTGATAGATATCGATCGCCTCGCCCTCCGCGGAGACCCCGTAGATGCCTTCATCGAATTCTCTGCCGCGCGCTTCGCCGACCTCGTTGAACGTCTCCACGTTCAAGTTGAGGGCCGCCGCTTGGCGATTCAAGACGACGACGAGCGCGTTCAGTTTCTCGATATCGGCGTTGAGTTCATCTTCCATCCGCCGTATCTTCGTGATCTCCGTCCCGAACTCTCCTTGTTGGAGAAGGAGGCGGTCATACTCTTCGCGTTTCGCACCGCCCCTCGCATTCATTCGCGCGACTTCCTTGTTATACGCATCCTGCTTCTCCGTGAACGCCGCGACTGCCGCGTCATAACGGGATCGCTTCGCTTCGTAACTCGTGCGCAACGCTTCGTAACCCGTTTTGAGCGCATCGTAAGAAGACCGGCTCCCGTCGATCGCGAGACCGAGCGAGCGAAGCTTCTCGGTGGCCTCCTGACGATAGTCGTATATCAAATGTATCTTGAGCGTTCCGTCGGGACTACGCGCAAAAAGTTCTTTCTGGATCGGCTTTTCCCACATCGCCTCCGCCTCGAGAATGGCGGAAAGAAAGTCCTCCTCCGAAAGGCCGAAACGCGCATCCAAAGCGGCGACCGTATAAGTGATCGGCCGGCTACAGGGGAACTGTGTTCGAACGAGCCATGAGAGATTGGTGACAAGCGGTTCTCGGAACGCATACGCGAGCACACCGAGTGCCGCTAACATGAAAACGTGCTTCAATAATTTCCGAAGTGCCATACGACCAGTATAACCGAAAGTGTGGTTGAGAGGATATGCCGCTCGCAAAAGAAAAAACCGGCCGCGAAAGCGTCCGGTATATATCATCGACAACCTTGCTCCATCAGTGCATGCATGCGGCTGATGAATTCGTCTTCCTCGGTAAGCGACTCTCCGACAAGTTGCATGAGCATGAGGCTGGTCTTTCTCGCGTCACCGCCGAGACACACATGAAGCTCATGGAACCGTTCGTAGAAAGCCGAATAGAGGAGAGCGGTATCTAAGTCGGCGTTATTCTTGTGCTCTCTGCAAGAAGTATAGAGTCCGCTTTGTCCGGCTTCTCTACAAATGCGGCGCATCGTCTCGTAGAGGAGCGCCTTCTCGCGCAGTCCCTCGGCGCGTCCCACCTCGCCGCGCGCGATGCGGTCGTACAACTCCGTCAATTTTCCGTGATACTCCCGCTCGATGCGCGCCGAAAGAAGCATCTCATCGATGGCGCCGACGAAGATGCGGTGGATTGCGGAGTCGGCGCCGTACTTTTCGCGGAGAAATCCCTCCGCGGCATAAAGCCCAACCAACTGCGTCGCCGATTCGTTAAGCGCAAGCGTGGGAATATTCGCGATCTGCTCGTGAAAATCCTCGTGAAAGATGACATACACGAAGCGTGCGATATCCGCTTCGACGAGCGACCGTGAGAGCGGCGTCCCCGAACCCGCAACCGCCTCGACGACGGCGGAAGACCTGTCGTGGCGCTCTTTCTCGGGACAACCGCCTTCATCGTCCCAAGTAACGACCCTGTTGAAGTCAAACTCCCCCGTATAGACACAGAAAGAATAGGAAACGAGGGCGTGCTCGTAGCGGAGAAAATTCTCCGTTGGGCCCCACCCAATCCGTTTTTCGTATTCTTTGATCTCGCGTACGAGCTCCATGCGCTCCGCGACCGCCGAGGCGCTCGGCGAGACGACGGCGGAAGCCTTTACGGTCGTACACGCGGGAAGCGTCGCAACGAACGCGAGCAGAAGTGCGCAACAACATTTTTTGAACACCGCACTCCTCCTTGAGAAGGTGCATCCGCATATATCCTATCATTCATCGCGGACACTTTACCACACCCCTTCGCCGCACGATGTGTTTTCGTTGTTCTTTGCTATTCACCCACTTTGTAGGAGAATGGGGGGTATGACCGCATCCGACACAAATGAAAAGAAAGCCGCCGCGCGCGAGGGAGTACTCGACACATTCTTTCGACGCATCCTCTTCGCCAAAGACATGGAGATACCTCCTCCGGTGGAAAAACACGTGAAGGCGCGCGACGTGCTTTCCATCTACGGAGAGTCCGTGTGGAAACACCCCGTCACCATTGCACTCGTCCTTTCGAGCGTCGTTGCGTCAAGCGTCATCGCCGTCGTCAGCCCGCTCTATTATAAGGACTTCTTCGATATCCTCACGCGGGGTGGAGAGTCCATGGGTCGCTCCGGCGAGTTGCGGCACATTATCGTCCTCATCCTCGGGCTAGGGCTCTTCAACTTCGTCGCGTGGCGAACGGCGCATTTTGCGAACCAGTTCCTCGCTTCACGGGTGGTGGCGGATCTGCGCGAGCGCGCATTCGCCCACCTCATCCACCACTCACAGCGCTTCTTCACGTCCACCTTCACCGGAACCTTGGTACAGCGTGTCAACCGATTCGCGAACGGCTACGACCGCATCGCGGATAGGGTCATCTACGACATCATCCCGATCGTCGTTCAAGTCGCAGGTGTACTGTGGATCCTCGCGAGAGAAGAGAAAACGATGGCCGTCATCGTCCTCTTGTGGACGGCTCTTTTCCTCGCCGTCAATTACGTCTTCGCACGGTGGAAATTGAAGTACGACATCGCAGGTGCGGCGCAAGATTCAAAGACGACCGGAACACTCGCCGACATTATCACGAACCAATCGGCCGTCGAAGCGCACGGCTCGCATGAATTCGAGAAGTTGCGCTACGGCTATCAGGTCGAGACGCAGATGCACATGAACCGCTTTCGGTGGAATCTGGCGCAGTCGTTCGATTCCATTCAGTCGCTCTTCATCGTTTTCGTGGAGTTCGCCGTCTTCTACGTCGGCATCGGACTCTGGGAGAAAGGGCAGTTTTCCGTCGGCACCTTCGTCTTGGTACAGGCATATATCGTGCGCCTTTCCGGACAACTGTGGTCGTTCAGCCGCCTCATCCGCGACGTGTACGACAGTTTCGCCGACGCAAAAGAGATGACGGAGATCATGCAGACACCGCACGAGATCGAAGACGCACCCGAGGCGCGGACGATCACCCGTGCGCGCGGCGATGTGCGATTCGACCATGTCTCTTTCTGCTACAACGCACAGACGATCATCGATGACTTTACCACAACGATGAAAGCGGGAGAGCGCGTCGCCTTGGTCGGTCCTTCAGGGGCAGGAAAATCGACTATAGTGAAACTCCTCTTCCGATTCTACGACCCGACGGGGGGCGATGTGGCGATCGACGGCACGTCGATACGGGAACTCTCGCTCGACTCGCTACGGCAGACGCTTTCCCTTGTACCGCAAGACCCGGCACTCTTCCACCGGTCGCTCATGGAGAATATCCGTTACGGGAGACCGGGCGCAACTGACGAGGAGGTGCTCTACGCGGCCAAGCTCGCACATTGCGACGAGTTCATCGACCTTCTTCCCGCAAAATACGACACCTTGGTCGGCGAGCGCGGAATAAAACTTTCCGGCGGCGAGCGCCAGCGCGTGGCACTTGCCCGCGCATTCCTTCGAAATGCCCCCATCATCATGCTCGACGAAGCAACCTCCTCTCTCGACTCCGAGTCCGAGCGCTATATCCAGCAGGCACTCGAAGAACTCATGAAAGGCCGCACCACGATCGTCATCGCGCACCGTCTCTCGACGATTCGTTCAATGGACCGCATCATCGTCATGGATAAGGGGCGCATCATCGAAGATGGCCCGCACGAGACACTGCTCACAAAGAAAGGCCTCTATGCGAAATTGTGGAACCTTCAGCAGAACGGATTCATCCCGTTAGAGGTCCTCGCATCTTTAAACGCCAAAGATGCACCTGCTTAAAAACGGCAAAATAACTGGGACGCAAAAGTCGTGAGCGGAAACCCTTGGTTTCCTATCTCTAACGGGATTCATCCCGCGAGAGTTCGGCGCATCAACGGATTGACTCACAGGGGTCGCGCAAAAAATAAACAGGCGGCGTCTTCCGCGTGCTTGCAAATAGAGGGAAGCGTGCTATACAGCAAGGAGATGGTCCCTGAAAAGGGTTCTGATACTCTTCTGTAAGACACGGATAAGGGAGGTGTCGTCGTGAAAATATTCAAACTTCCCGATCTCGGCGAAGGACTGCCCGAAGCGGAGGTCAGGGAATGGCACGTTGCCGCCGGAAGTACGGTAGCGGCCGACCAGATATTGGTGTCGGTCGAGACGGCAAAAGCGCTGATGGAAATACCGTCGCCGTGGAGCGGGCGTATCGAACGCCTGTGCGCCGACGTCGGTGCAGTCGTTCCCACGGGATCGCCTTTGGTCGAATTCGCCGACGACACGGACGCAAAGGTCTTGCCCGCCGGAGAAACAACCCCGAAGCCCGATCCTCAAGCGCCGACGCCCGAACCAACGAACCGACCTGCACAAGACACACACGCCGACGGTACGCGCGCCAAGATGCTGCTCTCGACTCGGATGTTCGCCAGAGAGCTCGGCATCGACCCCGACAAAGTTGATCCAACCGGAGCGGAGGGCATCGTCACCAAAGAGGACGTCGCCCGCGGAAAAGCAAAGGTCGCGGAACGACCGGAGAGCGAAGAGCGACTCGGCGGCATTCGGAAAGTGATGGCAGAAGCGATGGCGCTCTCCCAAAGAGAAGTCGCCGCCGTCACAATCATAGAAGACGCCGACATCGAGGACTGGAATGACCGATCGACCACCATGCCGAGGCTTGTACGCGCACTCCTTTCGGGGGTCCGCGCCGAACCGGCATTGAACGCTTTCTACGACCGTACACGACTGGTGAGAAGGCTTGTGAGAAGCGTGAGCGTCGGCATCGCCGTCGATATGGCGGAAGGCCTGCTGGTGCCGGTCCTCCACAATGCCGAACAGATACGGCACGAGGAGCTCGGTCTGCGCATCAAAGAGCTCGTCTCGAACGCGAGAAAACGAACGCTTGCGCCGGAGCAACTGCGCGGGAACACGATCACGCTCACCAATTTCGGCGCAATCGCAGGCCGCTACAGCACGCCGATCGTGGTGCCGCCGACAGTTGCCATTCTCGGTGCGGGTCGGGTCTACCTCGTTCCCGCGCTCCGAGACAATGCGCTCGCGAACCGCCGAAAACTGCCGCTCTCGCTCACCTTCGATCATCGGGCGCTCACCGGCGGCGAAGCGGCACGATTCTTCGCGGCAGTGATCGCCGACCTCGAAAAAACAGATTAGTTCCGTGGAACAAATGGTCCGCTCCGACTCGAAAGAGGAGGGCGGATTTTTTATAAGAATACAAGGTCGGACCTTAAGAATTTATCCCCAAGGTCCGACCTTGTATTCCCATCGAGCACATCACCGTTGTCATGTTATTTGACATCGTTCTCTAAATCTGTAAAACTCCACCAAGAAAATCTCCGAGGAGTCCTCCAATGCACACTGGGGTATTCAAGTTTCTGGCACTGATCTTCTTCCTCTTTTCGCCTTTTGCGTCACATGCGCAAGACCGCTCTGGCGCCGTCGCATCTACCGAGACAGCGTGCGTAAGTGCGGGACAAACCGCGGCCATCACCTACGCGATCCGAGAATTTCAAGGACGCGTTCAAGACGGCGTAGCCAGAACTGTGGCATGGAACGACCTCATGTGCATGGACCAAGAGTGGATGATGAACGTCGTCCTCACCTTTGCCGACGCGTATTCCGCCAAAGCGTGGTATGGAGTCTTCCATATCCACTTCCTTCCGAACGGCACGTTCAAAAGCGCCGCTTCGATAAATGATGTGCCGTGGACACCGATGGCGGATCCGGACGACTGGTGAAAAGACTGGTGCGGTCTCTTGAAGACGGTCTATCCGGACGACTTCAAGAAAGAGTGCGCGCCGACACCGAACCCCGCGCCGGGACAGACGCCGCACAAACACTAGAACACCGCCGACGCACGATCATGATAGTGCGTCGGTTTTTCTTTTTTCTGGGGCGGTGGGCCACGAGAGGAATTGGTCGGCGAATTTCTTCGTGCGCATCACCAGACGATAATTTTCCATATCACTTTTGTCGTAAAATCGCGCCGCATCCTTTTCGTCGCGCCCGCCGCGGACATGGCGGAGGATCGTATGTCTGCGCAAGCGATCCAACTCGTCGTCCAAAAAGTAGGTGTGATCGAGTTCGTCGCGGACGAACTTCCATCCCGCATCCTCAAAAAGAAGCCAGAGCCCTTCGAGAATGAGGAGTGTATTCGGTTCAGCGATAGCGACCGCGCCGGGAACCGGATCGTGGATCTTCCGCGAGTACGCAGGGAAGCGCACCGCCCCGCCCTCCCGAAAACGCGCGAGTTCGCCCGCCAGAAGTTGTGTATCATAGGTGTCATATCTCCCCTTCACCGCGCGCAGATTCACTCCATCCCTCTCCTCCACCACAAGATATTCATTCGGAAGATGGAACCCGTCGACGGATACAGTTTCGACGAAAAACGAGAGACTGCGTGTGCGGGCAATCTCCTTGACGAGTGCCGCAAGGAGCGACTTGCCCGCCCCCGAAGGCCCCGCGATGCCGAAGATCGCGCGCGGTTTTTGAAAACGCTCGTAATGGAGGAATGCATCATCGGCGACCTGTAAAGCGAACGCTTTTTCTTCCGCGCTCAAATGAGAAAGATCGATCTCCTGATCGGTCACAGTAACGCTTCTCGGAAACTCGAAAGCGCTCTTCATATATCCAGTATACCCCGTATAAGCTGTGTAATACCACGGAGGGAGTCCGCCCGCGCCGTTTGCAGATAAAGGAGCGGTATGCTAAAGAGGAGGCAGGAAGTTTCTAACACTCTTCGGAGGAAAACGACCATGCACATCGTCTACGCTTTCGAGAACGCACCGGAAAAATACACAAGATCAATTTTCCTCGCCGGGCCGACGCCGCGCGACGACCAAACGCCATCGTGGCGCCCCCAAGCGCTCCGCATCCTCGAGACTTCGGGCTACGACGGCGTGGTCTTCGTACCGGAGGCGCGGGACGGTATGTGGCGCAAGGACTACGACGGCCAGCTCGAGTGGGAGGACAAACACCTTAACCTCGCGGACTGCGTGCTCTTTTGGGTTCCCCGCGAGATTAAGAACATGCCCGCCTTCACGACGAACGACGAGTGGGGGACGTGGAAATACTCCGGAAAAAGCGTGTTCGGCGCCCCCCCTAATGCACCAAAGACGAACTACCAGCGCTACTATGCGAAAAAACTGCTCGTTCCAAGCGCCGAAACACTCGAAGGAACAGCCGCGCTTGCTTTGAAAATGCTCGGCGATGGCGCGGAGCGTAGCGATGGTGAACGAGAAGTGCCACTCTATATTTGGCGCACGCCGCATTTCCAAGCATGGTATCAAGCGCAAAAGAATGCTGGTAATCGCTTGGACGGGGCACGTGTACTTTCCGTCTTTCGTGTCGGCAAAAAGAAGGAGCTCATATTCCTCTTTGTTCTTCACGTGAATATATACGTGAAAAGCGAAAATCGAAACAAGACCAATGAGGTGGTTGTTTCGAGGCCGGACATTTCGTCGATCTTGCTCTATCATCCGGGAAAAACAAGCGCGGAAACTGAGGTCATACTCATCAAAGAGTTTCGCTCTCCTGCGGCGACAACTGACGGCAACGTCTGGGAATTACCCGGCGGGTCCGCCTCCAGACCCGGCATAGAACCCCCCGAGAACGCCGTCGAGGAGCTGAGAGAGGAAACTGGCTTCACCATAGACCCCTTCCGCTTCAAAATGCATGCGCCACGCCAACTCGCCGCGACGCTTTCCACGCATAAAGCGCATCTTTTTTCCGCCCGAATCACGAAAGAGGAGCTTGAATGGTTCCGGAGAGAGAAGGGGGTCGCACATGGTGACGGTGAATTCTCTGAAAGGACCTATGTGGAAATAAAAACAGTCCGTGAGATCCTCGACTCCCCCAATCCGGACTGGACGACCATCGGCATGATTATGTCGGTCATCAACTAGAAAAAACTTTGTATCATCGTTTAAACATTGAGGACGTTTTTTGCTAGCGTGAGCCAGAATTGCCACGGGCGTAAGCACGTGGATGAATGGCTAAGCTTACGAACGTGTTGCTGTCACTCCAAAATGAAAACGTCTCACTCTCAAAAGTGAGAGTTGCATCCCCCACATAAGTCCCCGTTCATAAATAAGTTCCCATAAGATATGAACGTGGCCCAAGGAGCCGTAATCACAAACAACGAGGAAGTTATTTGTGAACGGATCCTAAGGCGATACGCTAAAGCGAGTATACAAAAATTTCCGTGTTTGCTTCAGCAAATACGGAAAGGGTAAAAGAAAAAAGACTTAAGCGCAAACTACTTGGCGGTGACCGCAGTCGGGGAGGGTGTACGATTGAACGCTGGCGTTCACGATAAACGTGCTGTTCAACGTATTCCAGCGCGCTAAGAACGAAATGGCGCCCAAGGTGAGGGAGGAGGTGACGGTGCCTCCCTTCACATCAAGGTGGCGACTGAGATAGACCCCATTGGGGACAGCATACCGCAACTCGGCAACGAGGCGCTCTTTGGGGTTCATAAAGATGAGTCCTTCCTTAGTCGCGACACCGTAACCCTTGCCCCGGTGCTCGAGGTCGGGCTCGATGCCACCACGATACCCGACGACGTAGGTGCCCTTGGGTCGCACTTGCTTTCTGGTGCTTTTGTTTAGGTCGTAGTCGTACTTCCACGACAGGAAGTGCTTGGCGCAGAGTGCGAACAACTGCTCACACGTGAGAGTATCCGGGATGATTGCGACCTCAGTGAAGTCCGTAGGCAGTTCCGGTATCATGAGATCGTCGATTACGACGGCAACGCCGAGCTTCGCCCAGAATTGTTGCTCACGAATGAGACGTGGACCCGGTATCAATTCAATTTCGAGTGCTTTAGAGGTGGCCGTCAACGCGCGACGCTTTGTCGTTTTATTGCTTGCCAACTTTTGCATCAGTGCGAACGATGGGTTCGCTTTTGCCACAGGAAGGGCAGTTTCACCCGTGAGTATTGCGTGTTGCTCCGGCGTTGTCGGCTTTAGGTCTGTTCCATGCTGTTTGGCCATGGTCTGTTCCTTTCAATCAAAGAAATTTCCGTACGAGGCACGGAAACAAAACTTTACCACTAATAGGAGTGTCTCAAACCAGTATGGGAAAGTCAATTCCACATAATAAAGAGCGTGTTGTTGTCGTTGTTGTTGACAACACAAAAAGTTCGTGTACACTATACACCAATGGCGACAACTGGAAGAAGTCCGGCTCCAGAGGACATCCGCTTCGCGGTCATTGCGACCGACGTGGTCATTTTCACGATACTCGACAAAAAACTGAAGGTACTTCTGATACCCATACGGGGAACGCACTTCAAGAACGCGCACGGCTTTCCCGGCGGCATGATCCTTCCCGAAGAGACCGCCGACGACTCGGTGAAGCGCCACATGAAAAATAAAGCGGGTGTTGAGTCGCCTTCGTACATGGAACAACTCTACGCCTTCAGCGCCGTCGACCGCGACCCGCGCGGGCGCGTCGTCTCGGTCGCATACATCGCGCTCATTCCCCCGTCACGCGCCGAAGCGGTCACCAAGGGCGCAACTTGGGTCGACATCCGCAAACTCCCCGCGCTCGCCTACGACCACAATACGATAGGAAGAGTGGCGCTCGAACGCCTCGAGAACAAGATCAAATATACGACCATCGGCCGCCACTTCCTCCCGCCGCTCTTTACGCTCACGGAACTCCAGCAAACGCACGAGACAGTGCAGGGCGAAGTGCTCGACAAACGGAACTTCCGCAAAAAAGTCCTCGCACTCGACTTTCTCAAACCGGCGGGCAAAATAAAAAAAGGCGGGCGCTCACGCCCTGCGGAGCTCTACCGCTTCGCAAAGAACAAAGACCTCACGCTGGGCGGCATTTGAGCTTCGACGAAGGCGAGCGAAAAGTACAACCCAAAATACAAGGTCGAACCTTAAGAATTGATGCTCAAGGTTCGACCTTGTATTTTTTGGCGGGTCGCAGCCGTCGCAAGGCATTGCCTTTTTACCCGGAGCCGTCTAGGGTGGATGGAGACTAAGTTCGTTGCAACTGGAGGAATAATGAGTGTCTACACAACGCGGCGCCGTCGTTTAGGCCGTGCCATAGGTGAAGGAGCGGTCGCGCTCATTCCCGGAGCGGTCTTGAAGACGCGTAACGCCGACAACGACTACCTCTTTCGACAAGAGAGTGGTTTTTATTACCTCACCGGCTGGAACGAACCGGATGCGCTCCTCCTGATCGAGGGCGGCAAGCGCCCCCGCTCGATTTTCTTCTGCGCCCCGAACGACCCGCTGGCGGAGATCTGGCACGGCAAGCGTGCCGGCGTCGAGGGTGCAAAAAAAGCATTCGGCTTCGACGAAACATACTCGAACGAGCCGGAAGAAGACGTAGAGCGAGCGCTGGTCGGTCTCGTACGCAAAAAGGCGGTGATCTATTGCGCTCATGAGAGGGCGTATGCGGTACTGCCGTATTTGAAGAAGGTCATCAGGCGTTCACGTACGGAGAACCCTCTTCAGGCAATCACAGGAAAGATCGATCACCTAATCGGCGAAATGCGGCTTATCAAAGACGAGACCGAGATTGCACTCATGCGGCGGGCGGGGTTGATCTCCGCGCGAACACACCGCGAGATACTTTCGCTCGTCTCGCCCGGCATGACCGAACACGAGCTTGGGGCAGAGATCGCCTATCGCTTTGCGAAGGCGGGCGGGCATCCGCACCATGCGTATCCCTCCATCGTCGCTTCAGGAGCGAATGCATGCACACTCCACTACAACGAGAACGCAAAAAAGATCGCCGACGGCGATCTGGTGCTCGTCGACGCGGGGTGCGAGTTAGAGTGTTACGCATCCGATATCACGCGCACATTCCCGGCAAACGGCCGCTTTAGCGATGACCAACGCGCGATCTACGAGATCGTGCTCGAAGCGCAAAAAGCGGCGCTCGCGCTTGCGCGACCCGGTATCCCCTTTTCGCTCCTTGGGGACACGGCGGCGATCGTGATCGTCGAAGGGTTGATGCGACTGGGGATCATGCCAAAAGGTGACCCGATGAAGGCGATCGCCGAAGGGCTCCACCGCACCTTCTATCCGCACGGTGTCGGCCACTACCTCGGACTCGACGTGCATGACGTCGGCGACTACCAAAGGAACGAGGGGAGACGCAGTGAGCGGAAGCTCGAAAGCGGAATGGTCATCACGGTTGAGCCGGGGATCTACATCCAACCGAAAACCAAGGACGTGGACCTCCGCTGGCACGGCATCGGCGTACGCATCGAGGACGATGTCCTCATCACGGAATCCGGCTGCGAAGTATTGACCGCCCTCGCCCCCAAGGAAGTCGCAGAGATCGAGGAAATCATGCACCACGCACAGAGGCGAAGATAAGACGCGGAATTGTAACGGCAAATATAAAAACGCATTCGTTCGTGAACGAATGCGTTTTTCTTTTTTCGCGCGCGTTATCTGAAGAGGATGAGGGTGGCCAAGCCCTTCTTGACCAGAGCGTCGTACAAGAGGCCAAAGAGCGTCGTCGATTCCGAGGTATCAAGATGCGGGTTTCCATCCGGCCTCATGAGAATCAGTCTCTTGTCCTCAAAGACCATCACGATCCCCATATCGGTGCCTTTTTTCTGCTCAACAACCGAGGTTCCCTTGATGTATACGTACTTATCGATGAGCGTGATAACGAAGCGTCGCCCAGTTCGCCGTGCAAGGGTATCTTCGTGCTCTTTCAACTCAGCGAGACCTTTCGGCTCAAAGCGGCAATTGCCGCAGGTCGCCTGTTGAACCCCGGTCGTATCGAGGAACACCAGGTTTGGTTGTCTATCTTTGAACCCCAGCGCTCGATAGACATCGACTTCGGGCATGCCCTTGTGGATCTTTTCGATCTGAGCCAAGAGTTCCTCCGGCTTCCTGCCGAACTCGGCATTTGCCTCTTGCGTACTCACCAACATCGGCTTCGAGGCACATCCGGCGCCAAGCACCACAACAGCCGCGATTGCCGCACCTACGATGAAACGTTTCATGTTCTCCTCCTCTTACGGCAAATGTGACGTACGGTTCCTACTGGACTTAGGTCTAACACCCCGAAAGAATAAGTCAACACCATGAAGAGATCGGGAGGCTTCCGGCCGAAGGCAACAAAACACCCCTATACAGCAACGCATTTTCCTGATAAGATGGCATCATCAAATGATAGAAAAAGTGCGTATCAACCAGCAAATACGAGCCTCCGAACTGCGCGTCGTGGACGAAAAGGAGGGTAATTTGGGTGTTCTCACCCTCGCCGAGGCCCTACGCCGTGCACAAGAGAGCGGTCTTGACTTGATCGAGATCTCGCCCAACGCCTCTCCTCCGGTTGCAAAAATAATGGACTATGGTAGATTCCAGTACGTTGCGCAGAAGAAAGAAAAAGAATCACGCGCAAAATCCCACATTACCGAGACGAAAACGATGCAGATTAAGATCGGCACGTCCGAACGTGATCTTGACCTTAAGGCAAAGAAATCATCGGAATGGCTAAGGGACGGCCATCGCGTCAAGTTGAATCTCTTCCTTCCCGGCCGCACGAAGTATATGGATCAGAAGTTCTTGAGAGAACGCATGGACCGCATCCTCCGACTCATCTCTGAAGAATATAAGGTCGCGGAAGCGCCGCAGAAAAGCCTCAAGGGACTCACGGTCGTAATCGAGCGCGCAGGGGGCAAGAAGAAAGAAGAGCCCCGAACTCCCGTCGTCGAGAAAAAATCACCGGAAAAAACATGAAAAAGACCAACAAATCATACGCAAAACGCATCAAGGTGACGAAGAGCGGCAAGGTGCTCGTGCGCAAGCCGGGTATCAATCATTTCAACGCAAAAAAGAGCCGCAATAGACAGTTAAAGCAGAAGCGTCGCTTGAACCTCCCGATGTCAAAAAAAGGAAGGGCGCGGTTCTTGTCGAATATCTGATCAATTTAGTCGCGGATACAAGGTCCGACCCTGGGGATTGACTCTTAAGGTCGAACCTTGTATCCCATCAACCATTAAAGAACATGTCCAGAGTCAAACGAGGAACGACTTCCAATAAGCGCCGACGTAACGTCCTGCGCGCGGCAAAGGGTTACCGATTCGGGCGAAGCAAGAAGGAGGTCGAGGCGAAGGTGGCGCTCCGGAAGGCCGGATCGTACGCATTCGCACACAGAAAGGACAAGAAGAACGACTTCCGGAGAATGTGGCAGGTGAAGATCAACGCCGGACTTCGTCCGCTCGGATATTCCTACTCGAAATTCATCGGTACGGCGCTCAAGAAGAAGATACTCCTCGACCGGAAGATACTGGCAACACTTGCCGAACATAATCCCGACACCTTCGCCCGCGTGGCAAAAGAGGTCATGACATAACAAAAAGACCGCCAAAATTGGCGGTCTTTTATTTGTTATACCTAAAATACAAGGTCGGACCTTTGAGATTAATTCTTAAGGTCCGACCTTGTATTTTTTATGACTGCATAGCCTGACTGCTACCCACTATCTCCCCCGACTCCGCCCAACTCGAGCCATCTTGCGCCAATTTAGGCGTCGGCAATTCGTGGGTACGTTGACAAAAAACCGGCAGAGCATATGATAATATCATATTAAAATATAGTATATAAAGATATGTCGACCTTATCTGTCCCCCTTACGCCCGCACTCGAGTTGGAAATAAACAAACTCGTAAAGAGCGGTTTCGCGTCAAACAAAGCCGCGGTCGTGCGTCGCGCCATTGAACGACTCGCAGAGGAGGAGGCGGTGAATGCCGTGCTTCGGGCCGAGCAAGAGGTCGCCGAAGGAAAAATCCTGCGCGGTGATATTCGGAAGTTGCTGAAACAACTTTCATAACATGGAAGTTTCCTTCGCGCCTTCATTTGTACGCCAACTTCATAAGCTTGAACTTGATTTGCAAAAAGAGGCGGCCGCAACAATCGGGTTACTCGGCGATAAGAAAAATTATGCAACTCTTGAGGTACACAAATTGAAGGGGCGGTTCGCGGGGCGCTACGGCGCATCGGTCAATTTTAAATATCGGATCATCTTTCAATACCTCTCCCCGAAAGAGGTCGTCCTTCTCGCGATCGGAGATCACGAAATCTACCGCTAAGTCAGCAGAACGAAAAATACAAGGTCGGACCTTGGGGATTAATTCCTAAGGTCCGACCCACTCGTGTCCCGTTAAAAACAAAACAACGACAACGTATTTCCGGGGTCCTCG
>Ga0155709_121_pt1 | contig 24806 bp, 30 predicted proteins | sample RifCSPlowO2_01_FD_107366 | JGI IMG/M metagenome (GOLD analysis project Ga0155709, IMG submission 107366) | Candidatus Lloydbacteria bacterium RIFCSPLOWO2_01_FULL_54_18
TCTGTTGTCGCTCAATACAAAAACAATGGCCCGACTCTCAATGAGAGACGGGCCGCAGTTGTACCTATTCTGATTTTAACCGGACAGTAGTGCGCACGACGCGGGGCTTCGAAACTTAGTTCTTCGGCAAAAATGGGAGAAGTGCCCATATCTTGAAGTCGACGAGCACGCCCTCGGGCGGGTTCTTAAGGAGCGCGGGAAGCTCCGCGACGGGAACCTTCAAGACCTCGATGTCTTCGGCGTCCTCGGGTGTGGGTTCGGCGACTTTCTGTGCGTTCAAGCCGAGAAAGAACACCATCTCGTCGGCGACGAGGCCGCCGTTGATGGGGCCCGAGACGACGGGGGTGAGCGTTCTGCATGCGTATCCCGTTTCCTCGAGGAGTTCGCGCCGCGCGAGCTCGATTTCCGGTTCGCCGGCCTTGTCGGGAAGGCCTGCCGCGCATTCGAGTACGTACTTGTTCAGGGGGACGCGGAAGATTTTGATGATGATGGCCTCGTTCTCCGGCGTGACGGCGATCACTCCGACGATACGACCGCGCGCCTCGCGTTTTACCATCTCCCAGTGACCCTCTTTTCCGGTCTCGGTGTTGGTGAAGGGCCGCTTGGCGACGCTGATGAATCGGCCGCGCCACATCTCTTCGTCCGGACCCAGAAGTAGTTTTGACATGAAATTCTCCAAAGGACCTACTCTGTTAGTGTATAACATACCCTATATAATAAAGGAAGCATCTCCGTAAAAGAAAAAGTCCCGCGGGGTGCGCGGGACGCCATGCCTATCGTGGAGTTATTTCTTTTCGGCTTTTCCGCCGTTACGAAGTCGGGGGAGGACACCCTTGCCGGCCTGCTTCTCGATATTTTGAAGCGCTTTTTCGTAGTCACCGCGCTTCACTTGAGCGGGGCTAAAAAGCATGGTGGGGCCAAGGATCTCCGACATCTCGCCCAATTTGACGATCAGACCGGTTTCATTTTCAGCCGGGTCTCTGAAGAAAAGGAATTTCGGTAATCCCGTTGTGCCCTTGAATCCGGTGGTTCGCTCGGGATATTTTGAACCTTCCCTGAACAGCTCTTTCACTTCTTGCGCCGTCATCGGAACGAATTCGACGGTAGACATCTTTTCTTCCTGGATCCGGTGTCCGGTCGCCATGCGCATGCTGATTTCTTGTCCCTTGATTGTGATTTCCATCTCACCCATCCTCACGGCCGATTCGTCGGTGGGAGAAAATCCCACGTAGGTCCCCTCGAAAGCCGCTAAGGTGTTTTCGCTAGCCGATTGGGTCGACTGCGTACAACCACCGAAGAAGCCCGCGAGAACGAGCACCAGAAGAGCATTCAATACATTTTTCATTGCCAACCTCCTTAAAACGTTGAACCGCAACTTTCTCGTTTCTCTCATACATCCTAGAAAAAGTCAAGCACCCGTATTTTTTTAAAAGATTCACGGTGTACAAGGTCCGACCTTAAGAATTGATTCCCAAGGTCGGACCTTGTACACCAATGCCCCGCCTTGTATGTTGGAAGACATGCGGAGGAACGAATTTGTGGAATATATCATCGGCGATCAGTTGGCCGGAATGAGCGGGATGTCGGCCAAGGCGATGTTCAGCGGCTTTGGCATCTATCGCGAAGGGACGATCGTCGGCATCGTCATCGACGACGAGCTCTACCTCAAGGCGGACGCGACCAATGAGGCGAAGTACAAAGCGATGGGAAGCGCACCTTTCGTGTACGACAGAAAGGGCGGCAAGCGGGTCGCGATGTCCTACTGGAAAGTTCCGCCGGAAGTGCTCGAAGACCGTGAGCGGATCTCGGAGCTTGTCGACGATGCGTACGAAATCAACTTAAAAAAAGCGGTGGAAAAGTCCGGCATGAAGAAGCGCAAAAGAAAAACCCGCACGGCGTAGATGTGCCGTGCGGGGTGAAAAGTCGCTCCAATCAACGGTCTTTTGGTGCACCGACGGTGCGTCCGAGGAAGTAGTCGACCATTTTTGACGGATCGCGAAAGCACGGGTAGTACGTTTCGTGCCTGTCGCCTGCGGTGAAGACGAACGGAGTCAAGTCGGCGAAGCGGTACATATAGTAGACCAATGCCCGACCGCTCCTCCCGTTCCCGTCGACGAACGGATGGATGTGCTCGTATTCGAAATGAAAGCGGGCGATTTGGGCGACGTTCTCTTGCGCGCCCCAGCCGGCGGAGCGTGCCTGCCAGCACACCACTTTTTCCGTCCACTCGAGCATGAGCGAGGGGAGATATGCCGGAGACGCACCCTTTCTTCCGCCGATCCACACGTCGCAGTCGCGCCAATTGCCGCGGTATTTTGGGGCGATCTCACGCTCGCCTTTTTTGTGCTGTTCGGAAACAATGAGCGATTGCGTTCGTTGTACGAGCGCCTGCGCAAAGGGGGTCCGCTGTGACACGGCGTCCTTGAGGTAAAGCAGTGCTCCGACATGCCCCCGCTTCGCGCCGCGCTCCAGTTGTCTTCGCACGAGTTTCGGGTCGTCGGTAATGCCTTCGATCGCGTCCGATGCACAGATGAAACGAGCAAGAAAATCAATCTCGTGTTTAGTGTCCACGGTCTCCCTTTTCAGGGCCCTCTCACAACAAACTCTCTGCGTGAGTCTAGCACAAAGACATCTCTTGTACATGCGCGCAGGGTAAAAAAACATCCCCGTCCAAAGTGGATGTTCACGACCGGTCTTTTATGCGTAGCGGCGAATGAGGGTGATAAGGAGGACCATCCGCTCGTTTGCTTTTTTCTCAAGCGCGCGTGCTTCTTCGAGTCCTTTGGCGGGGGCGTTACTGTCCGCGCCGGTCAGGTTGACGCCGTAGGTGCGGTCGCCCCCCGGGAGCTCTTGGAACGACGCACCGAGCCACTTCATTACCTGTCCGCGTAATTCCTCGACGAAGCGTTCGCTTTTTGCCGACCCGTCGACGGTGAAGGAGAACCATGCGCCGCTGTAACAGCCGAAATCTTCGTCGCCGGCCGTCGTTTGGTCACTTTTTCCGCCCACCAAAAGTTGGAGCACCGCCTTTTTCGTGCGGATGTGTCCGCCACAGCAGGCGTGCGTATAGAGGAAGGGAAGGGAGTTGAGTGCGCGAATGAGCGGTGCGATATTTGCATCCGGCGGAGCGGGCCACCAGTTGTCATTTGTCGGCGACCCGCTCAGCCACAGTTCGGCCGCCTTCTTTCCTTGAGCGAACGGAAGTTCTCTCGCCATTTCGGCACCTGTGTAGGGGAATATCTCTTTGAGAAAGTATACGCACGGGGCGAAAAAAAGAAAGTGAGTTGGCGTCTGAGCAAAAACACCCCGGAGGGTGCTAGGCGATGTCCCACACTTGTACGCGGCATTCGTGACGTTTTGAGAGTTTGATCGCCAGATGCAGTGCGCGTTCCGTCACCGCTTTGTCATCGCGCGCACGGAGGTAGAGGGTGCGTTTCACCGCATTACTGTCGTCTCCTTCACCGGCGGCCACATGCTCCTTGTAGAAGACTAGGATGACCGTTTTCATGAATTGCACCGCCAGAAAGACTCTGTGCGGTATCGTACATGAGAGCGTACCTGCGCACAAGAAAAAACCGCCTCGCGACGTGCGCGGCGGCGCTAGCGAACGACCTCAAGCGTGAGCGGTGTGAGCGCGGTCGAGTAATTGAAGCGGGCTTCTTCCAAAGAGTCGATATAGAAGACTTCCCAGACCTCGTCTCGCATCTCGCCGATCTTGTACTCTTTTTCGCTGTCGCGGACGGTGCTTACCATGTGGAGCACGCGGCCGTCGCCGGTCTCTTCGATCCCGTCGATCCGCGCTTGGTCGTAGAACCTTCCTTCGATCGTGACCAAGAGGACCTGCCCGATGCGAAACTCCATGACCTCTCCCGATACCCGTCCCGCACTATCATAGCCGAACGCGCGCCCCTACTCAATAGCTACTTGCGCAAATCGATATATTATGGTACTTTGTCGCCCAGAGATCCTCATACGTTGACAGGGCAAATGGAGGTGGAGAGTGAAAAAGCTCAAAGGTTCGGAGATCTTTTCGGACGCGGCCGCTTATCAGGAACTTGAGGCGAGGAAGTCGCTCTTCGGAATGCAGTTGATCTTCACCGCCATTCTTTGCGCGGTGGCGGCCGGAGTCGGTGTGGTCGAGTACTTCTTCCCGAAGTTCTTCGACTATCCTTATTTCTCCTGGTCGGTCAACTCCGGCGACGTGTTCGCATTCTGGCCGATGTATGTTTGGGGCATAGCCCTGACCGCGCTCATCAGTAGCAGGTCGTCATCGTCTTTCGACGGTAAGCTCCTCGCGCTCGGCACGCTGACTTCGGTCATGGCGGGCGTTTGGGAAGAGGTCGCATTCCGATGCTTCTACATCTGCTACGCGATGGTAGTCGTACTCGTGTTCAATTGGCTTTTTTCGACCGGACTCGGCATTTTCCTCACCGTCCTTTTTGCGGGAGGCGCCGTCGCGTGCCTTCTCGCCGCGGGTTCTCCTTTGGTCAAAGTGGTCGGCGCCGGCATTCTCGGGTTTCTCGCGTGGCTTGCGTGGGGGCTCACGATGGATTTCGACCCGCTCTACTGGTTCTATGACACCATCCTCATCCCCATCGCGTACTATGCAACGTTCAAGCAGGCGGAGCCGGTCCTTTACGGCGGATACCCCGCACTCTTCGTTTATGGCGCCTTCCTCGCCAACATGTGGTTCCGTGACGGGCACAAGTACCAAGGGCTCCTCGGGTGGGTGAATTCGTGGTATTTGGGTATGGTGCTCTTGTATGCCATGCTCACCTACGGGCTCTTGACGGCGATCGTCGTCCACGCGCTCTACGACATCCTGATTCACGTCACGATCTACGTGCGTCGGAAGTTCACGCGTTAACGTTCAAGACATGCGACTGCTCCTTCGGGAGCAGTTTTTTGTTATACTCTTTTGTATGAAGAGCGAAGGACAACCGGTCCCAGAAGAGGGAGAGGAGTGTGTTGAGCAACTTTTTGTGCGCGAGATCAAAAAGGCGCTTTCGCCGACATGGGCGAAGACGACGCAGGAATTGCTCCCCGGCTACCTTCCGGACAGGCCGACCCCCGAGTTGAGCAAAGAGGAGCTGGCGCTCTACAGGACCGCCTTTCAGATCGTGGGGAAAATGGTCGAGGACGATGAGGTCGAGGTGCTTTTCGGCGAAGGCGACGCCGTCACCCGTCGGAGCCCTTCCATTTCGGACGAAACGCTTGCGCGGCCGCGGTTCAAATTGAAGACGCACGGAGGAAAACGTTCGCGCAATGTCTCCGGCGCATGGCAGGGAAGCGCGGTCTCCGACGCCGGTCTCTAGGCGCGATCGTTGTACAAAAAATCCGCCCGAGGGCGGATGTGCTTTTTCAGCGGAAATTGACGAAGACGGGTAGGTGGTCGCTTACCCTGCGTGCATTGCGAAGCGATTCCTGCGTTACAGGCGCAAAGTGCATTTGCACAAAGTCGATCGCGCCCGCCTTGCAGACCGTGACGCCCTTGGTATAGACGTTGTCGTACTGACGGGCGGTGTGACCTTCTTTGCGCATGATGCTTTTGAGCGAAGTGTGCTCATTAACGTTTCCGGCGAATCCGATCTGCCCGAACAAGGGGTCGGTCTTGTTGGGGGGGAGGTTGAAGTCTCCTGCGACGATCGCCCGCGTTGCGTTCGCTATCTCTTTTGCCGAGACCAGCGCTTCGATCTCGTAGATGGGCTCTTTTTCCGTCGGCACCGCATGAACGGTGAAGATCTTCACGGCCGGAGCATTTTTCGGTTGGAACGTGAGCGCGTAGGGCTCCCGGTCAACGGATGCTTGGAGCTCGGAGACGAGATGCGCTTCGTCACGGTTGATCGTGGCCATGTGTTTCTTCCAAAGGAAGACATAACGCTCCACGCCGGCTGACGGGGGTTGTGTCGGATCGCTCACGATGTAATCCCACGAGGCACCGGTACGCCCGAGTGCCGAGGCGAGTTTGGCCACCGCTTGCGCGCCGACGTCTTTTCCTGCGGTCACTTCCTGTATCGCAACGATGTCCGCATGTGCGAGCACCTTTGCCATGAGCGTGATCTCCTCGTCGGTTTTCTTGCGTCCGAAATTAGCGATGTTCCAACTGACGAAGGTGTGAGTGCAGTCGCTTCCCGACGGTGCTTTCGGCGTTACTCCTGATCGTTCGATGGCCGTCTCCTTGAGAGAGGTTACTTGTTGGTCATTGTGCCTCGGATACACGAGCCAAACGACGGCGAGAGTGACCGAAAGGCAAACGAGCGCAATGAGGAATTTTTTCAACAGAACCCCTCCGTTTTATGAAAGGTCAATGCGAACAACTGAGTAACACACTGAATTATTTGTTGAAAAATGTCAACCCCGTGATTTCCTTGTCGTCTCTCGGGGGACGCGTTACAGTTGTGCAAGCAGTTCTCAAGAAAAGGGTTCCCATTGGCTACTTGTAGCAAGGTTCGCGGACGTTTTTGGGTGTTTGCGTTTGCGCCACTCCTCCTTCTCTTCATCCTCGGCGCCGCGCTTTCGGAGCGCTCGCAGGTGGCGAATCAGGGAGATGCGCCGGACGTGCTCATTCGGACGACGACCGAAGAAGTAGTCGCTCTCATCAAGCAAAACGGAGGCTCCAAGGCGGACCCCGACGAAAGACAAAGACTTATCGGTCTCATTCAGGAAAAGGTCGCGCCCCACTTTGATTTCGTCGCCATGACGAGGAGTGCGGTCGGCGTCAATTGGCGCAGTGCCACACCCAAGGAGCAGGAACGGCTCACGTTCGAGTTTCGCGCGCTCCTCTTGCGGACGTATTCGCAGGTGCTCCTGTCGTATCAGGACAACGAGATCGTGTACAAACCGCTCCGACTTTCACCGGGCGACACCGATGCCGTGGTCAAAATCGAGATCAAACAGTCGGGAAGAGAGGCGATCCACATCAGTTTCGCCATGGAAAAAACTTCCGCAGGATGGAAGGTGCGTGATGTTGTCGTCCTAGGCGTGAGCTTGGTCACGAACTATCGGAGTTCGTTCACGACGAAGATAAGAGAATCGGGCATCGACGGACTCATCCGCGAACTCGAAGAGAAGAACAAGCAGTTGAGAAAGTAAGTTGAACGATCCGCCGCATGGCCTGCTTGCGCAGGCAGGCGGATTTTTTTGCACAAAATACCGCTCCCCGATGGAAGCGGTATCTTTATTATGCGAAGCCTCTGCACTAGTAGAACAGATCGATGAGCCGGCGGATATCTCCGGCAAGCGCAAAAACCACGAGGATGAGGAAGAACGTGATGCCGACTTTTTTCAATACTCCCCAGATGCGCGGGGCGTACTTCTCGCCCAGAAGTTGCATCGTCTGTCCGCCGTCGAGCGGATAGATGGGGAGAAGGTTAGTGAGCGCCAGAAGGTATGACACGAGGACACCGAAGTACGTGAGCGCAACCAAGCTCTTCGAGAATTTCTCCCCGAGTTGGGCAATGGCGACGATGCCGCCGGACTCTTTGACGAATGTCTCGAACGGCATGCCGAGAATCATTGTCGTGATCCAGTACATGATGACGACCGCCATCACTGGGAAAAGGTACTGCGTGATCGGCCGTGCAAAGAGGAGCACAACGACGGTGCTGAGCAAGCCCCACCAGAGCGACGCCGAGGCGACGGTGACCTTCCAGAAGGGCATCAAGGGCATAAGGACCGAGCGGCCTTCGGGGAGAAGAGCGCCGATCAGGGCGATTCCGAGTGCGATCATGACGAAGTTGCCGATAATCCCCGCACCGTAGATGAAGGCCTGATCGTGATAGGACAGTTCCTTCATGCCCTTCCCTTCATTCTCGGGTTTCACGAAGGCGCCGAGGAGTAGGAGCGGGTAGAGCGAAACGGCGAAAGACTTTCCCGGATACTTCTTGGACGGGAAGGTCCACCCGATGCGCGGTCCCCAAGGGAGGCCGACGCCGAGCTCGTCCACCCAGACGCCGCACTTGCGCATGGCGATCAGGTGTCCGACTTCGTGTATGAGTACCGCAAAGAGAATGATCAAGCCGATCCAAACGTATGTCATCCGACCTCCGGAATGATGTTGTAGCGATGTGAAGAACCGCTTCTGCTGTCATAAAACTACACGAGCTGACCGCCCCGTCAAGCGCTTCCCAGGACGTTCGGTTTTTGTGTTATCATGGACACATGAAGGAGCGATCGGTAAAGCCGGATCCAACGTACAGTGTGCCTGAGCGTAACGCGGCGGCGTATCACGCCGACGATCTGGCGCTTTCCCGCCTCAACCCCGAACTTGTCCTTCCCGAATCGCAGGGTGCCGCTCTAAAAGTCGCGGAGCAGCTTGTGCGCGAAGTCGACGAATTCTTGTTCTCCGAGGAGGTGCGCTCCAAGGTCGAGCGGGATTATTTACTGAAAAAACTCGACGCGGCGATTGCTATTAATAATCATTCAAAGGCGAGAGAGATGCGGGCCGGATTGCTTCAAAAGTACCCTGATGATGCAGGTGAGTAAGTCACGGAGCGCACGCGAACCGTGAGAAAAGAAATCCGCCCCTCGTTGAGGCGGATGTTTTCGTCAGTCGCGCGGAAAGGCGGGGTATCCCGTTATCCGCTCGGCAAGCAATTTACGGTGGATGTCTCCCGTGCCTTCGTATGTCCAGACAACGTGGAGATTGCGGGCGTGCCGCGCGGTGTGGTAATCGAACGTACAGTGGTTGCCGCCCAAGATGAGCATGAGCCGTTCGGCGTGTGTGAGCGCTTTCTCCGAGGCTTGCCACTTCGCCATGGAAACAAGATGGTGAATCGGAACGAGCGAGCCCTCGCGGTCGGCCGTCCGTGCGACTTCGCGCACGAGCAGAAGCAGTTGATTGTAGTCCGCCACAGCCTCGGCGATCTTTGCGCGTTGGGTGTCATGCGCGGCGAGCGGTTTTCCGAATTGCGTACGCGTCGTGGAGTAAGGAACGACTTCTTCAATGCACGAGCGCAATGCGCCGACGGAGCCCCACGCGATGCCGTAGCGCGCCTCGTTCAGACATTTGAACGCTGAACCGAGTCCTTTTGCGCCGGGGAGTTTGTTCGCAAGCGGGATCCTGCAGTCGGCGAAGGCAAGATGCCCCGTCGAGGAGAGTCGAAGCGACCACTTCGTCTCGCGAGTGACCGTAAAGCCCGGAGTATTGCGCTCGACCAAATATGCGCCGATACGTCCGTCTGCATCCTTTGCCCACACGACGAAGATGTGCGCGATGGGTGCGTTGGTGATCCACGCCTTACTGCCGTTTAAGACGTACGCGTCGCCGTCTTGTATCGCGCGCGTTGTCATCGAGCCTGGATCGCTTCCCGCATTAGGTTCGGTCTGTCCGTACGCGCCGACCGCAGTAAAAGTTGCGAGTTTCGGGAGCCACTCGTGCTTCTGCTCTTCCGTGCCGTACCAGTAGATAGGCATCATGACGAGCGAGTTCTGTACCGAGAAGATGCTCCGGAGTCCGGAGTCGACGGCTTCGATCTCGCGCATGATGACGCCTTTCATAAGGTAGTCCATGCCGGGGAATTCGTGTCCGCCGTAGACACCCGAAAATCCGACGCCGGTCAACCCTGTCGCCGCTATTAATTCACGCAAGACGGAGATTGGTACGCTCTTTTCTTTCCGGTCCCATTCCGCCGCTTTCGGCAGGATATGCGCACAGAGGTATTTGCGCAACGACTCGGCCATTGTGCGATGTTCGGCGGGGAAGTCGTTCTCGACGCCGAAGAGGTCAATGTTCTGCTCCACTCTCGTTCTCCAAAAAAAATGAACCGCTTTTCCCATACTACGACCGTAAAATATTAATGCAACGGTTGCTCGCGGATTGCGAAGAGACAATACATATGTATACTGTCAAGGACCTTGAGGCGACCCATCAATGCGCGGATGTTACAGGGCAAGTGTCCAATGGAAACAAAAACGACCACACGGGTACACAACGTCGGACCGGACGAAGCGCTCGTCCGACATATTTCGTCTACAAAAAAAGAGCCCGCGTGGATGCTCGAGTTGCGTCTGAAATCGCTCGCATTCTGGCAGAAGACACCCATGCCCGCATGGGGTCCGGATCTTTCGGGCCTCAAACTCGAAGGCATGACCTACTATGTCGATCCGAATGTCGCGGAGACCAACGACTGGAAAGAGCTTCCGAAAGAGATTACCGACACTTTTGAGAAACTCGGGATTCCGAAAGCCGAGCGGGATTATCTGGGCGGCGTCGGCGCGCAATTCGACTCCGGCGTCGTCTATCACCGCATTCAGGAATCGCTTGCGAAGAAAGGGGTCATCTTCGAGAACATGGATGTTGCGCTCCAAAAGTATCCCGAACTCGTGCGTGAGCATTTCATGACGCAATGTGTTCCGATCACTGACCACAAGTTCATCATGCTCCATGGCGCGGTGTGGAGCGGGGGAACGTTCATCTACGTACCGAAAGGTGTCTCGGTCGAACTTCCGCTTCAGGCGTACTTTCGCATGAATAAAGCACGTTCGGCACAATTCGAGCACACGCTTATCATCGCGGACGAGGGCGCGGAGATCACGTACATCGAAGGTTGCTCCGCGCCGCAATATACCGGATCGTCGCTTCATGCGGGATGTGTCGAACTGTGGGTGAAGAAGAATGCGCGCGTGAAGTACATCAGTGTCGAAAATTGGTCGAAGAATACCTACAACTTGAATACGAAAAAGGCATTAGTCTTCGACAACGCGACCGTGGAGTGGGTGAACGGGAACATGGGTTCACACACGACCATGCTCTACCCGTCGTCGATTCTCCTCGGTCGCGGCGCACGGAGCGAATCGCTCGGCATCGTCATGGCGAATACTGGACAAGTGCAGGACACCGGCTCAAAAGCGACGCACGTTGCCCCCGACACCGTCTCGGTCATCCGCTCGAAGTCGGTCTCGAAAGGAGGGGGCGTATCGAACTATCGCGGTCTTGTGCGCATCATGCCGGGGGCGACGAACGCGCGTTCGACGGTCTCGTGCGATGCGCTCATTTTGGACGACGAGTCCGTTTCGAACACCTATCCGTCCGTCAAGAACGAGAATAACAGCTCGGATATTTCCCACGAAGCGCGGGTTGGAAAGATCGGCGAAGAAGAAGTCTTTTATTTCAAGTCACGCGGGTACAGCGAATCGGAAGCCGTCCGGCTCATCGTCGGCGGCTTCATGGAGCCGATAGTGAAAGCGCTTCCGCTTGAGTACGCGGTGGAGTTGAACAAGTTGATCGAGCTTGAGATGGAGAATTCGGTGGGATAGGAAAGGCCGCGCATTGCCCCGGTCATTTGGGTGCTCTATAATGACGCCATGTCAGCATCGCGGCCTTACTTCGCTTATATTGCGCTCGTCGGTCTCCTCGCCCTCCTTGTGCTCATTGTGTTTTTTCCGCAGAGCGTCGCCAAAAGTTACCACTATCTTTCCATTGATGTGGATATCACGGTCGATCGCGATGCGACGCTTACCGTCTCGGAAACTCTTACACAGGAATTTCAAGGGGTTTTTCATCAGAGTTCCCGATATATTCCTTTGGACAACCTCTCGAGTATCGAAGTCCTTGGTGTTGTCGATGGGGAGAACCACCAGGCTTTCTCCTTTAGTCCGGAGCGTCTAGATAAAACGGACCCAAAGAGCTGGGGAAAATATACGACCTACAGCGAGAAAAACCAGTTTTTCATTGAATGGTATTTCCACGAAGAGAACACGATACATTCTTGGACAATCACATATAAAGTTCCGGACGGGGTCAGGGTCGAGAGCGGAAGCGCAATCCTCGACTGGAATGTATTCACGGGTTACCACGTACCGATCGACGCCGCGTCCGTCGCGGTACATCTCCCCGAAGTTTCGGCGACCGACAAGCTCGGCATCAGCGCTTCTTCCGAACGGGAAGAGTGGTCCGGAAGCGTCGCAGACGGAAGGACGCTCAAGGCGACAAGGGCCGACGTGCCAGGGACAGGGTCTTTCAGGGTTCTCGCGACATTCCCCGAGGAGGCGTTAAAAAGACCATAGGCGGCCACCGGGTCTGCGAAATTAAAGATCGCCGGATTTTCCGGCGATGCTTCAGTCCATTCCTCTGGTCACGACAAGTCCGATCACTCCGGCAACGACGCCAACAACGAGGCCGATCATTCCGTTTCCCGTCATTGCGGAGCCAAGGACACCGGCCATGAGGGCGCCGACGGCGCACATTGCGAGTCTGATCATTGATATGCTCCTTCAACAGAGAACCCCACCGCTATAATGCTAGGAGTGAGGTCGTTTTGTGTCAATATTGGAATGAATGAGGCGGCATCTTGAACCGGTGCACCTCCCGCTTGCGGACCGTGGTTCTTTACAACATCGTCGTAGAAGACTATACTCTCACAGTGTTGTCAAATGACTCTCGCATTACTGAGATCTCTCGGACCCTCGGCGGGAGCTTGCGCGGACGCAACTCCACTTGGATTTATATAGTCGCTTCGCTCCTTATAAATCTCGGCGAACTCGAGTGGCCTGCCGAGTATCTCGTTTGATGGTGCTTCGAGAAATACAAATGTATGAGTAAAATTGCAGAACAAATTGAAAAAATATCGCAAAGCCTAAGCGAACCTACATGGCTTTTGTCGTGGCGAAACGATAAGGCGCGCTCTGCGGAAACGCTTCCCAAGACGCTCAAGTACGGAATAGGAATTTTAGGTGTCCTTCCGGAGGGAGAGGTGTCGTTCGCACAAATTGCCGACTACCATGTCGACGCCTCAAAAGGGCTTGAGCTTCATACGTGGAAAGAGGCGGTGGCGCAGGAGGAGATCGCTTCGATCGTCGAGGGACTCTTGAAAAGTGAATTTTTTCCGAACGCGACCGATCACTATGGCGGACTCGGGCAGGCGGTTTTTCGCTCGGGGCTTGTCGTTTATGCACCGCCGTCTATGGGAGAGGACGGCGTACTCAAAGAAGAAAAATTGATGCTCGACACGATGGTTCCCGAAGGGGCTTCCGCCGACCTCATCGTGGTCATTGCAAAAGAAGGAGCCAGACTTTCGCTTACGAGCGCGCTTTCCGGCGGGAGCACATCGAGCGTGTTCGCGCGGACGCTCGTTGTCCTCACCGAATCCGACGCACATGTGCGGGTCACACAAAAACAGTCGTTGCACAAAGGAACGACGGCTCTTTTTTCGGCGCGCGGGGTCGTTGCCGCACATTCCTCAGTGCTCTGGCGGGAGGTCGTGACGGGAGAGATACGGACGAGGTCCGAGACCGTGAATGTGTTGGTCGGCGAATCCGCGCGAGGGGACATAGCGCAGGGGATCGTTGCATGCGGTGACGCGAGGTACGATGTCCTTTCTTCCGCGGAACATCTGGCGGACCATACCCATTCGCGCATTCGTGCGGCGGGGATCTCGCGGGATACTTCGAAGACGGTCTATCGTGGAATGATTGACATGGTAGAGGGCGTGCGCGCAGTTCTCGGCGGACAGGAGGCGCGATTTCTCGTGCTCTCACCAAAGGCAGAAGTGGACGCAATTCCCTCGCTCGATATTGCCTCGAAGGAAGTACAATGCACGCACAGGCTTTCCATTTCACACATTCGCGACACCGACATCTTCTACCCGAAACTCCGCGGCCTTTCGGACGAAGAATCGCGCCGGCTTTTTCTCGAAGGACATTTCGCGCAGGTGTTTCCCGGTGAGGAAAACGAGGAGGTTATGATAAACATCCGCGAGGAATTAAATAAAAAATTCGCATAAAAGTAAAAACCGTGTTATTTTTTTGAACAAGATTGCCATGCCGCATATACATGAAAACGGAAATGATTTTGTAGTAGACGTGTACGTGGTGCACAAAAATCGCGTATTGTTGCGACTCCACGATAAGCATAATAAATGGCTTGTTCCCGGTGGCCATATTGAGCTAGACGAAACCCCCGAAGAGGCGGCAAGGCGCGAGGTAAAAGAGGAAGTTGGTCTCGATATTGTTCTTTGGGATCCTCGAGCGCATAAGGTGGGAAGCTCCAAGGGGTATCAGGATATTATTCCTCCGGTGCACATGAATATGCACGAGATCAACGAACGCCACAAGCATATTTCCCATATATATTTTGCCACGACCGTGTCTGATGAGACCGCTGAACAAGAGAATGAAAAAAGCGGCGGATTGAAATGGTGCAACTTCGAAGATCTCGCAAACCTCCCGGAACTTTCCCCCACAGTAAGAAATTACGCCGAGCACGCACTCAAGGTGTTGGGCTCGCAGCCGTAAGCCATTGTCCATGATTGACATTAAAAAAATTCGCAAAGATTTTCCGCAACTAGATAAGCCCGGTTACCACTATCTGGATGCGGCGGCGTCTTCGCTTACGCCACGCCAAGTCCTTGATGCGGTTTCTGACTACTATCACAACTATCGCGCTAACGTGCACCGAGCGTTGTTTAAAGAGGCGGTCGGGGCGACAGAAAAATATGAAGAAGCGCGGAAAAAAGTTGCGAAATTCATCAACGCGAATAGTCTTGAAGAGATCATCTTCACTTCCGGTGCGACCGAGTCGAGTAACATCCTTGTTCGCTCACTTGAAGAGTCGAACGTGCTTGGCGCAGGTAACATCGTCACCACAGAAATGGAGCACCACGGCGCACTCGTGCCGCTTCAGCAAATGGCAAAACGCGCGAAACGCGAATTGAAATATATTCCGCTTGTCGGTTTCGGTCTTGACTACAACGCGGCGGAGCGGTTGGTCACCGACAAGACGGCGCTCGTTTCCGTCATCCTCGCGTCGAATGTGACCGGCACGGTGAATGACGTACGACGCATCGCCGACATTGCCCGCAAAAACGGAGCCGTCGTTATTGTAGACGCGACAGCCGCTGTTGGCCACATTCCGGTCGACGTCTCGGCGCTCGGTGCCGATGCACTCTATTTCTCCGGACACAAGACGATGGCACCGACCGGCGTCGGAGTGCTTTGGGTGAAACATGCACTTCTTGAAAAACTGGAGCCGTCAAGTTTTGGCGGACACATGATCTCGTCTGTCTCAAAAGATTCGGCCGAATGGGCGCCTTTACCCGAGCGTTTCGAAGCGGGCACGAAAAATATCGGGGGAGTCATCGGACTTGGTGCGGCAATCGACTACCTCGAGGGGCTCGGTGTTGCGAACATCCACGTGCATGTACGTGCACTCACGAAATATGCGATAGAAAAACTTGAAGGAATACCCGGCGTCCGCGTACTCGCCGAACATGACGTAGAGAAAAATACCGGCGTTGTTTCCTTCGTGTGCGACTTTGCGCATCCGCACGACATTGCTGAAGTATTGTCGCGCGACAACGTTGCCGTGCGGCCCGGACATCACTGCGCACAGCCGCTTCACAGTGCGCTTGGAGTCAACGCCACGACTCGGGCGAGTTTTCATATCTACAATACAAAGGAAGATGTCGACGCGCTCGTCGCAGCACTTATAAAAGCAAAAGAAGTATTTCTCTAGAAACTGGCGACTAGTGACTGATGACCAACCTATGGATTCCCTCTATCAAGAACACATTCTCGAGCATTACAAACATCCGCACAACAGGGGGCGGATGGAGTATTTTGATGTGAAATACAAGGGCGTGAATGTGTCGTGCGGGGACGACCTCATTCTGTATCTCAAGTGGTCACCCGAGGGAAAACTCGGAGATGTTTCTTTCGAAGGGTTCGGCTGTGCCATCTCGCAGTCGGGCGCTTCAATGCTCACCGACAAGATCAAAGGAATGACGAAAGAGGAAATGCTCGCGCTCGCGTCGAAAGATATGTATGCGCTTTACGGCACAACCGTTTCACCCCAACGTGAGAAATGCGCGCTCCTCGCGCTCCACACACTTCACGAAGCCCTTACAAAATAAAGAGTGATACAAGGTCGAACTAAGGGCAAGAATCCGAGGTCGGACCTTAAGAATCAATCCCCAAGGTCCGACCTCGGATTCTTGCGCCAATTGCAAAGTTCCCGATTTTAGTGTGTAATAGCGCAACACATGAGCGAATTTTCGGTGCAAGATCTTGTCGTAGAAGCCGACGGAAAGATCGTCGTTAACGGCGCATCTTTTGCGCTTATGGGCGGGGAAGTACACGTCTTGATGGGCCCGAACGGCTCGGGGAAGTCGTCGCTTTTGAATGCGATCATGGGGCATCCGAAGTATGTGCTCACCAAAGGAGAGATCACGCTTGACAGAGCGGACATCACCGGTCTTTCGACCGAGAAAAAGGCACAGGCGGGTATCTTCCTTTCGCTCCAGCACTTGCCCGAGATTGCTGGCGTTACGCTTACGAACTTTCTGCACAAGGCGTATTGCGCACGAAATACAAGGTCGGACCCTAAGAATCAATCCCCAAGGTCCGGCTTTGTATTTCGTGACACACCGAACATAGCCCCGCTCGATTTCTACAAAATGATGGAGGCGCGCGCGAAGGAGTTCGGTATTGACCCGACGTTTTTAAAAAAGCATCTGAACGCGGGGCTCTCCGGCGGAGAAAAGAAACTCTCCGAGGTGCTCCAACTCCTTGCGCTAGAGCCGAAGTTCGCATTACTTGACGAGATCGACTCGGGCGTCGACGTGGATGCGCTCAAAAAGGTGTTCGGCGTTATCGAACATTTGCGCGCAAAAGGTATAGGCTTCCTCCTCGTCTCGCATCATCCCAACTTACTTCAGCATGTTCAACCCAAACGCGTGACGGTGATGAAGGACGGAAAAGTCGTCGCCACGGGCGGAAAAGAATTAATGGAAACGATCGCGCGCGACGGTTTCGACGCGGTCTCCTGATCATCATGCCGACCCCGACAAAACCAGAGATTATCGAAGCGTTGAAGACGGTCGTCGATCCGGAGATCCACGCCGACGTCTATACGCTCGGGCTTATCTACGAGATCAAGGTCGGGGACGAGGGAATCGATGTTCTTATGACCCTGACCACACCCTATTGCCCATACGGGAACGAGATCGTCGGGAAGGTCGAACAGGTGCTCAAAAAGTTCGGCACCGAGGTGCGCGTCAACCTCACCTTCGAGCCGGAGTGGAAGCCGAGCGAAGACACGCGAATCGCCCTAGGACTTTCACCGGAAGACGAGGAAACCATAGAGAAAAGACGCGAAGGGAAATAGCAAAAAATACAAGGTCGGACCTTAAGAATCAGTCCCCAAGGTCCGACCTTGTATTTTTTAGCGCTTCGGCGCGTTATTGGGAGCGCCCAGAATACCTCGTGGCATTGCCACGAGGGTGAATGGGCGCAAGGTATGTGAGGGCGGGCGGCGACCAATTTTTCTTATCCGCCTTAGGTGGATTAGAAAAATGGAAGTACTCGTAGTGGTGCGGCCCGCGCCGCTTCCAAAAAACTTGCCCGTGGTTCCGTCCGTCAAATACCCCGTCGGCAAGCCCTCGGGATTGGACGGGCGGACAAGTTTATTTCGGCGTCGGCACCGGTGATGCGGCGACCACACCGAGAAGACTCTTCACGTTTGCAAAGAGGGCGGCACCGTTGATCGGCATCTGTTTGCCGGTCTTTCTGTTCCAGACGATAGAATACGGCGTACCTTTGACGCCGACATTCACGCCGCTCACGAAGTCGCGTTCGACGCGATCGGCGTATTTGCCGCTTGCGAGACACTCTTCGAACGCCGAGAGGGGGAGTCCGATTATGGTCGCGATGCGGGGAAGTTCCGCGGGGTCGAGACCGTTGTTGGAAGGCGTGATCTCAAAAAGTTTGTCGGTATATTTCCAGAACGCGTCGTTCCCGCCCAACTCGTTCGCGCATTCTTGAGCCTCTCCCTCCTTGCGCGCTTTCGGATGAATCATGTCGAGCGGGAAGTGGCGGTAGACCCACGCGACGTCGCCGCTTTTCGCATACTGCTCCGTGACCTGCATCATCGTTTCGTGGAATTTCTTGCAGAACGGACACTCGGGATCGGAGTATTCGATGACAAGGACATCGGCATTCGGATTGCCGAGCACGTGGTCGTCGGGCTTGAGCACGAGCTCCTCGATCGAAGCGAGGTCGGAGTCCGCACCCGCCGCTTCGCGCGAAGGCACCTTGTCGCTTATCGGTGTCGGGGGAGTTGCCTTATCGGAAAAAATGATCGCCGCTCCCACAAGGATGCCCGCAAAGACGATGGCAAGCGGAATCGAGAGATCGTCACGTTTTTTTTGGTGTAGAGGATGGCTCGTATGTTCGTGGTCCATGGTCGAAAGATAAGACGGATAATAACGTGTAGCAGTATAACACAACCGCCACCGGCTTTCTTTGGCTTCTCTTTACAGTCGGAATATTATGTGATAAAGTCCGAAACAGAAGCTACGACCCACACTCTGAAAGGGAAAAGCGATGGCCAACGAAAACGCCGAAGTGCGCGGCAAACTCCTCGACCAACTCATCGAGGGCAAGGAAGAATTCTGCGTGATCTGCTTGAAGACACTCGGGTTTCTGAAGTCGCTCCACGTGTACGCGAAGGAGCGCTTCGAGAACGGCGCAAGCTACAGTGATCAGGGCGGTGGTCAAACGTGCGGCGACTGCAACCGCTCAATCGAGCGAAAAGAGGCGGCGAGATGAACGCGCCGGCCGCGTTGCTTGACATCGCGGAGACCAAGAAGGCAATTCCCGTCGTGCTTTCGTTCAACTTTGCCGACGGCACGCATCTTGAGGCGGCTATCAGTTTGCCGTCTGCGCCAAAGCGCGGCGGTCGTCATTACGTTGTCTTTTCCGGCAACATGCTCTTCGCAAAGCAGTGCACGGGATGGTACGAAGTGATTGAGGTTGAGTGTCCTCGTTGGCGCGCCTGTCGCGTCACGCTCGGCCACCTTCCCCTTGCCGAGTTCGCCGTTGACGACGAGCGCACATCCTTTGCGGTCCCGTGCTGACCGACCCGCCCCGTGAGACAGGCCGAGCGCCGTCTCACGGGGCATTTTTCTTAATCAAAGATGTTGGTATCCTGTGCGACAAGGGAATGTTAGATTGAATCCATGAAAAATGAGAACCACAAAAAAGGAAACTCCCGCCATGCACCAACCCAAGTGCGTGCTGTTTTCGCGCGCGGTATCCGCGGCTCTGACCCGATACTTCATGACGGCAAACCGCAGGTCGCATTTGTCGGCCGCTCGAATGTGGGAAAATCGTCCACCATCAATGCACTCCTCGGTGCGGGGCTTGCGCGGACAAGCGCGACGCCGGGGAAGACGCAGGAGATAAACTTTTTTGAGGTGGCGGGCAAGGGCTATTTTGTCGACTTGCCCGGTTACGGATATGCGAAGATGCCGGAGAAGGAAAAGGAAAAGATCCGTAAGCATATTCTTTGGTACCTTGCAGGAGGCGAGGCGAGACCGAAGGTGCTCGTACTCATCCTTGATGTGCGCGTCGGTGTGACGGACCATGATCGCGATCTTGTGCGTATCGCGCGCGACGAAAAGCATCCGGTGCTTCTCCTTGCGAACAAGGCCGACAAGTTGACGAAGAATGAGCGGGGGACCGCGCTCGCCTGTATCGCGGACGAATTTCCGGAGATCGAATGCATACCGTTCTCTGCAACAAAAAAAGAAAATGTCGGCCTCGTGCGCTCGCGACTTTTTCAGTTACTGGGTATTTGAGTGGAGAGTACAAGGTCGGACCTTGAAGAATTAATTCCTAAGGTCCGACCTTGTACTTCATTCGTGCGCGTGCATGACATAACGCGTGGGGCTTGCCCCGTGAGATGGGCGAAGCCGCTATCTCACGGGGTGGGGATAGCCCCATTTTGGTCTCAAAAAACCTTGTTTTTAAAGGGTGAAACCAATATTAGACTTTCATTTTGACAAGACGTCAAGATAGGCATTTTGTGCGTCATGCCTAGAATGGGCATAGAAGCATTTTGCACCTTGATTTGTGCAGGAAAACTCACAGGAGGATTCCCCTATGACGAAGGCGAACACGAAGACGAAAACGCCGACGGCGAAGAAGCAGAGTTACTGGACGCACGCGCCGCTTTTGGCCGCGATCGAGAAACACATCCAGTCCGGGGTCCTCGCCAAGTCGCGCGCAGGAAAGACCGGGCTCGATTATCTCCATCAGGAGATCGAGAAAGAGTTCAAGAGTTTCTTCGGCGACGGTGGACACAAGTTCACGAAGTTTTCGCTCAAATCGAAACTCCTGGAACTCATCTGGAACAAAGAACGCAAAGATCTCCTCGAGCAATACACCAGCGAGGGATGGGATCTTGACGGCTTCTATCAGCGCTACGCGTATCTTCCGAAGGAAGTCGTGAACGCTCGGGTCCGCCAGTTGCGCGGCCGTGGCGTCAAAAAGCAGCCCGCCGGTGACATCCGCGGACTGTTCCGGCTCATTCCCGAAGGGGAGAAGGTGAAGCCGATCACGATTCCCGTGGCCGATATCAAAAAGCCCGTCGTGATGAAATCCGACGACGCGAACGGCCTCATGATCATTCACGCGCCGTCGATCGGACTTCCGTACGACGGACACATGAAGCGGAATCCTTTGCGTTGCGCGCTCGAAGTTGCGGAGCGTGAAAACATGAGGGTGCTGATCACCGGCGGATTGTTCCACATGCGCTTGAAACAGGCGCACGGCAATACGCAGAACTATCGTGCGCGCACGTCCTCGATGGATGTCGACATGGAGATCTTCCCCGCCGACTATCGCGAGACCGTCGAAAAAGGCATCAAAGAAGGAGACGGGGACTTCCCCATCTTCATTTCGCTCTTCCAGCGTGTGGAGAATCTCCGCTACGGCATCAAGAAGAACTTCTGCCATTCGGCGGAGTCCGGCGGGAAGCCGCGTTTCACGGTGCCGATCTACTACGTACCGGGCATGATGGAAGAGTTGCTCATCACGCTGGGCGCATACCATGAGATCCGCCACCTTGTGCTCAAGCGCAGGGCGGAGCTCGGGTCGGAGTTGCGCGAATTCAACGCACTCCTGCGTCCGCTCCAAAAAGAGCTCGAACGCATCATCCGCGGCGACGTTGCCGAAGGAGAAGTGCATTTCGACAAGCTTGAAGAGCAGATGAACGCCATCGAAGAAAAGCTCGAGTCGAAACGGCGCGAACTGTCGAACACCATCATCACCAACACGCACGACCAGGACAACATCCATGCGTACGAAAAAGTACGCTCCTGGATCCTTGCGAAACTGCAGGATGCGATGCCGGGGGTCACGATCGCCGGATACGTTTCCGGGTTCGTGAAGTACAAGGATGCGGTCATCGAGATCGCTCCCGTCGGCGGTGAGGTTCCTTCGGTCACGCTCCTCGATAAGTACATTCAGGCCGCGGGTACCGACAAGACGCGGTTCGGGAATCTCCCGGATGCGATTTTGCTTGCGAATCAGCTTTCGCCGCACGCCGCGATGACCTACATCACCGAGATGAAAGTCGAAGGCGGGAAGACGAAGAAGCGCGATGTTCCGGTCATGATGCTCCCCGCCGCGATCGACGGAGACTACATCGGCCGCAAGTTCAAAGAACGCGGTCTGTACGGCGGCCAGACGAGGGTCCAGCAGATGGTTGGGCATCCCTTGTTTCAACCGGGCGTTGTTGTGCTCGACCGGGTCTCCGAGAATTGGACGTACGCGTTCTACTCGATCCCCGCCATCCAGCATTTGGGCGGACCGCTCGAGAAGGGCGAGACCTGGAAGAAACGCAAGGGCTCTGAAGAGTATGTGAATCTCTTCAACTCTTCGGACCTTCACTTCGGCCACCCGTGGATGACCACCATTTGGGACTCCAAGGAAAAGCGGCTGTTGGACCAGACGAGTGCGGTGTACGACATCTTCCGGAAGAACGGAAGTTTCGGGCGTCTGCATTTCGACCTACATCAGGACGACCTCCTGCAAGGTCTCAACTTCGCGAACTATCTCCAGCCGCATGCGAACCTCCTCTCCTTCGGGAACTACCAGGAGTACGTGAAGCGTTCGCACGCCAAGGCGGTCTTAAGCGAGGGCGAGTTCACTCGCGCGGTCCTGCTCCAGAAGATCCGGAGCGGGTCGTACCGGGAACAGGAACAGCTTGAGATGCTGATCGACGTACTGCTTCGTCCGAACGTCGACTACTTTGCCGACGTGATCGGGACGCACCTGAAGTCCGGCATCCAGCTCTCGGGCGTGAGTAAGTTCGAAGGCGAGCCGTACAACTCGAAGGACATCGGTGTCTCGAGCTGGCCGAACGGTAACCACCACAGGAATACCCCCAGAAAAGGTGAGAACCAGATTGGGGAAGGGTTCTTGGTTGCCGAGATGCTGAAAGGCTATCTCTCGTCGCACCCCGGCGCGAAAGCGTTTGCGAATCGTCTCTTCACGCTCGAGAACAATCTCGTTCGTGCGCCGATGCATGGTCAGGAATTCCTTGGCCTCGGTGTCGTCGATACGAAGAAGGGCGCCAAGTTCGGGCTCCATATGAGTGGTCACCCCACTCGGAAAGGTCCGGCCAACGGCTACCCGCTCGAGAACGCGGCACGGAACGTCGTTTCGCGTGGTGACTTCAACGGGATCTTCCAGTCCTGTGAGACCGAGATCATCGGTGTGGGCGATATCCACAAAGGTGCGGTGTTGTGGGGACCGAAATTGTTCTACTATTCGTGTCCCGCCGCAACCGCCGGAGATCCGTTCGGCGATCGTGGTTTCGCTCAGAGCCACACCGGCTGTCTCGTGGTTTCGTATCCCGTCGAGGGAGTGGAGAAGGCGCCGATCCGGTTCACCTTCCTCATGACTTCGTGGATTGAGTCGTGGTACGAGCGGCGCTTCCCGATCAAAATCGAGAAGTTCGTTCCGAACCCTGCATAGATAGATCGTGCCCCGCAGTACCGAAAGGTGCGCGCGGGGTTTTTCTTTAATTGTCATTGAAAATAAAACAGGCTAGGCGTCCGAATCTCGCGACAGAGCCGGCGAGGTATTGCACACCAATAAAAAAACGGGTCAGGCGTCTGTGCGCGCCTTTCCCGTGTAGGACAACCCAATGTATTACCCTGCACCCGGGGAACTTGGATTGAACGGAATTCGTTTGAACGATTGATATAAGTTGCAGCCACCGGCCGGGGCGGGATGAAGGATGTGCACTTGTTCTAGAATGCACATACCCTCCCTTGTCCCGCCCCGGGTCAGTGACAATTCCCGATGCCTATCGGGATTCGGCTGTTGTCGCCCCACGGAAGGGTAGCTAACCCAACCTGTCTCCGGATCCCACCACACGTATGTGGAGGGCCGAACGTCTTCTTTTTGTGACTCACATCTCCGGAAGCACTCACGAGGACATGACCACAAAAAGAAGCGGAGAGAAAAGGGAATGAACCCCCCTTAACGACCGACGGCTTACTCTAGGTGCGTTGTACTCCTTTCTGGTGATTTGTCAAGGCTTCGTCCAACACACAAGGTGGAAACCCATACCATCCGCAGGCGGAGCTACGGGGCAGGTCTTAGGGACGGCCTAAGGTCTCTCCTTGGCGACCAATTCTTCTTAGGGGTAGTCCCCCTAGAAGAATGGAAGTACTCCTGTGGTGCTTGGAAAGGTGAGACCTTAGAGAAGTTGGCCGTCGGGGTTCCATCTTGTATGTTGAATCACCTCTACCACCGTGCAAAATGACCGGCTCTATATGAGCCGGTCATTGTTATCGTGTCGCGAATCGTTCTTGGGTGACCCGCCAGAACTCGATGAACCCACGTGTGTCGCCGTTCTTTGTGACCGCTTCCTTTTCGTACGGAAAGACAGAGTCACGATAGAGCGCGTGGTTCGTCGAGACGAACACGTCGAGCATTTCCTGATGTGGTGCCCGCTCGGTGTTGCCGAGTGCGTTCGCGACCTCGGATATCGCGTAGTTGATCTCCCCGACCTTTACGCCGGTGAATTCGTCCGAAAAAGTGAGCACGAGTTCGTCCACGTGCGTTGCGATTGCGGAGCGCACTTCGCGCTTGAAGCAGGACACGACACCTGTTTCGTACGCGCCGACGTGTTCGAGCACGGGCGCATGCATTTCCAGCGGAACGAAACCGAATTTCACGTACGCTTCTTTCCATCGGTAAAACAACTCCTCGAGCGCGCAACTGAAGACGCCCTGGAGCGCGTTGTGATCGTGGTAGTGCATCCCGTCCGCCGGATGCTCCCTCATGATCCTTCTCTGAAGGGCGCTGTGGAGCGTGTGCAAAAAGAGATACCAGAAAAAGATCCCGTTCCCTTTTTTCACCACGGCGACTTCCGGATCCGCACCGAACGCATATCGAAAGAGTGCGTCGATTGCGGGGTCGATCGTCTGCTTTTCCGTGTCAGTGATGTAGGGCATGATGTTCCTCGGAATAGTACTTCTCCATGTACACTAGCATTTCAATATGTGCGGTCAACCGTTCGGTGCAGAGTCAAGAAAAAATCCGCCGGTTCAAAGAGGCGGATCTTGTGGGGGTAAGAGGTGAAGGTAACGCTCTTCGACCTCGCGCAACGCTTTCTTGAGCGTCGCCATTTTCTTGGTCACGGAAAGTTCGGACGGCCAGCCGGTCAGCGCGTATGCCTGTTTTTCGTCGGCGATGACGTTTTCCCCGTAACCCATTTTTTGCAAACGGCGTTTGAACGAGGGAGCGGGAAACTGACGGAGCACGTCGTTCACTTCCCGCCGATAGCCGGCGTTGAGGTAGTAGAGTGCATGCCGAAGTTCGTGGGGAAGCGCGGTCCGGTCGTTCGTACGCGTGCCGATGAGGTAGAATCGCTTCTCCTTCAAGGCGCCGGCCTGTTTGAGTCTCCTGAACAGCCGTTTTTCCTGAGATAATACCCAAAATCACCGGTTTATTCCCCGGTGTTTTTTGTACCCTTTTTCTTTCTCTTCGGAGCAATCGTCGACTCAAGAAAG
>Ga0155709_133_pt1 | contig 20216 bp, 22 predicted proteins | sample RifCSPlowO2_01_FD_107366 | JGI IMG/M metagenome (GOLD analysis project Ga0155709, IMG submission 107366) | Candidatus Lloydbacteria bacterium RIFCSPLOWO2_01_FULL_54_18
ATATTCAATTCAAATCGTGCAGAACAAACATAGAGAAAAACGGCTTCACAATGAAGCCGTTTTGGGAGGGGCGCGTTTTAACGGGACACGAGTGGGTCGGACCTTAAGAATTGATTCCCAAGGTCCGACCTTGTATTTTAATTTCCCTCCTTGTACTTCTTGATGCGCCGAAGTCTACCTCTTTGCGATGATGGATTTTTTGTACGTATCGAGATGCTCAAGCGCCACGCCGGTACCTTTGACCACACAATAGAGCGCATCGTCGGCCAATATCGCCTTGACTCCCGTGCGGCGATAGACCAGTTCGGGAAGGTTGCGGAGAAGCGACGAGCCGCCCGTCATGATGATACCCGCGTCTATGATGTCCGCCGAAAGCTCGGGCGGCGTTTCCTGAAGCACGTCTTTGATCGCCTTCACCATCTCACGCAGTTCTTTGTCGATGGCCTTCACAATCTCGTTCGTTCCCACATTCACGGAGCGAGGAAGACCGGCGATGAAGTCACGCCCTTTGATTACCATGGTGAATCCCTCTTCGATGGGGACCGCCGAGCCGATCTTGATCTTGATGTCCTCCGCCGTCTTGTCGCCGATCGCCAAGTTGAAGGTCTTTTTGATATAGTCCGCGATCGCGGCGTCGATGCGATTGCCCGCGCATTTGACCGATGTTGAAGCCACGATGCCTCCCAAAGAAATGACCGCGACATCCGTCGTCCCGCCGCCGATGTCGACGACCATGTGTCCTCGCGCTTCGTAGATAGGTATCCCCGCGCCGATCGCGGCCAAGATCGGTTCCTTCACGACGTACGCGTTCTTCGCGCCTGCACGGATAGCGGCTTCGATTACCGCACGCCGCTCCGTCGAGGTAACGCCGGCAGGCACCGAAACCATCACGTCGGGCTTCCAGATATTCCACCGACCCATCGCTTTTCCGATGAAATAGCGGAGCATCGCCTCGGTCACGCGGTAATCCGCGATCACGCCGTCGCGCATAGGGCGGTACGCAATAATGTCGTCGGGGGTTCGGCCGATCATTTCTTTCGCTTCAATGCCGACGGAAAGGATGCGGTTATCGCGCTCGGAGACCGCCACGACGGACGGTTCGTTCAAAATGATCCCCTTCCCCGGGACGTAAACAAGGGTGTTTGCGGTGCCGAGGTCGATACCGAGTTTCGCGGTAAATAACGCCATGGCGCCATTTAACACGAAAGCGGGAGGGAGCGCAATCCGTCAAGATTCAAAATACAAGATGCTCGGCAGTTTTAGAGCTCAAACGCCGGAAGAGAAGACCCGCCCGAAGAGGACGACGGTGCGGCGGGCGCGGACGGTGCCGTCGGCGTACTTGCCGGCGCGGTCACCGTGGTTGCGGGCTTCACCGTGGTCGTTGACGGAACAGGCGACGTCTTTGCCGTCGACGCGGTCGCCCCCGACGTTGTGCCCGAAGACGTCTGTGACTCGGGTGGAGATTCGATGTCATAACAGGAAACATTCGCCTCTCCGGAACATCCGGCCTTGTCCGCACCAAGGATGGCTGTCGTCCTGTCCGCATCAGTAAGGAGTATGGAACTCCTCAAGTCGAGCAAATTGGTCCCCAAGTGATAGAATGCGCAGACCTTTCCGGTCGTGAGACATCCGCCTGATTTCGCCACATTGCTTCCATTCTGATAACTGCGGTAGAGATAATCCTTCAGCACCGTAAGATCGATGGAAGACACCGTGAGCTTCTTCGCCGCATAGAGTTCGGTGAGCTCTTTCGGGTATCTTCCTTTTTCCTTGCGATAGAACTCAAGCGCTTCCGCGATCGTCGTCATGTGTCTCACGCGTAGCGCATCCTGTTCACGGGCACCTTTGAACTTCCCCGACTCCTCCATCTGTATCCGAAGTTCCTGAAGCGACAACACCGGCGCGGGAGTGCCGAAAAGCGGCGGCTTGTTGAAATCGGCAAAACTGAACTCAAGCGTTACGGGCCCCTTCACATTCGTTCCGCCGATCGCGTCGTCAAGATCGCACGTGAGCGCCGTCTTGACGAGCGCACCCGTCTTTATATCCGTCCACACATTGCCCGTGCACTTCTCGAGCGCCCCCTTAAAGCGCAGTTCTTCTTCCTCGGAGAGCGTGAAACTGCGATTGAAGTACTTCCGGTACAACGAGCGGAGAAGCTCGGCGGAGCGGCCTGTATCGAGGCGCACGGGAATACGGTTCTGCATCACTCCCTTTACGTCTTCTTGCTCCGGGTCCCCCGATGCGACGAAAATCAGCGAACGCGCGAGGACCGCGCGGAGTGAGGTATCTCCCGTCGTGCCGCCGAACGATCCGTACTCTTCCTCTCCCTGTGCGGTACCGGAAAGATGGAATTCGCGCGCAATCTCGGTGAAATTCACCCGCACCCAATTTGACCGGAGCAGTTCCTGATCAAGCTCGCTTTCTTTCGGGATGGAAAGAACGTTGAAGTGGAAATTGTTTCCGAGTACGATAACGTCCGATTCGATATTGGTCCCGAATGTCGAGGTTCCCGACTGCCATCCGCCGTCGAACGTGACGCGGTGCGTGCCGTCGCTGAAACCTTCTTTGCTGTTCGCCAGCGTTCCGTTGTAGCCGAGTATGAATTTGATCTTTCCGTCCGTTCCGCTCCCCGGAGTGACGCCTGAAAGGGTGAGGTCGACATTGGTCATGCCGTTATACGCGAACGCCGTCGATTCGAAGAACTGCCCGAAGGCGGCTCCGAGATCCGCCGCGGAGTCCGACCCGCGGAAACGGAGGAAGGCAAAGATCCCGCCTCCGATAAGCGCAGCGAGGAACACGATGCCGATCACGATGAAGAGCACGCGTTTCATTTTTTTTCGGCGCGCCACGTTGTCGGGAAAGACCTCGGTGTTCGCGGAGGAAAGCGGGAGTTCAATTCTCGTTTCACTTTCACCGACGGAGGCAAACTGCCCCCCCGGCGTTTCAGGGTCCGCACTAAGGGGCGGCAGACCGGCACCGCGCATAAGATCACCCGACATGGTCCTCTTCCCGCTTATTTTTTGTCTTACGACCTCGACGGGGGCAGCGGGCGAAGAAGACGCGCTGCCTTTTCCGAACTCCGCAACATGCGACTCGAGCGATACACCGGCAGGCGGCGGGGTTGCGCGTTGTGTATTCGCGCGAAACGCCGAAGAAAGATCGAACTTGATATTCGACGACGCGGCGGGTGAAGGAGAACTCGGCGCACGGGAGACATTTTGTGGTTGAGCGACAGGTGCGGGGACAGGGGCTACGGTCCGTGGCGGCGGAGCGGGCGGTGGTGTGACCGGAAGAACGCGGACAGGAGGAGTCGCCGTTGTTTCTTCTTTTTTACTTCCGGAGAATAGTTTCGTGAAGTCATCGTGCGCCATCTTGGTCTGCGAAAGCGGACGATCCGATGATGCACCGGAAAGGACGCTCCCCATCGGGGACACCACCGGAGCGGTTCTTTCTTCGACCCGAGGAGAAAGAGGAGGCGGCACGGGGGGCATAAGGGGGGGCGGAATCGTCACGTTGACCACCCTTCCGCCACCCTGTGCGAATATGTCGCTTGCGGCCGAAGACGGCGCATACACCGCGCTCGGTGCGGAAAAAGTCGGGGGGGGCGGGAGAGAAACCGTGGGCGGTGGAGCGGCCGGCGCGGGAACCGGAGGATAACTTTGGGACTCCGAGGTCGGAGCGACAGAGAGCGCATCAAGTGTACGATACGCCTCATCAACGTCGGATTTGTCCCAGCCGCCTTCGGTAAGAAGCATTTGCGAGAGTTCCGCGTCACTCAATCCCGTCCCACGCTGGGCACGGATGAACTCGAGCATCTCGTCGGTGATCATATTGCGCCATTTTACTGAAAAATCCCCGTGCTGACAATCGCCCCCGCACAGGCTCCGGTGAACAGTGTTCAAACCGACCGAAAGTACAAGATGTGACCCACAGCGGAACGTGCTTTACGGGAGTACGGCTTTTCGCTACTCTCTAGAAAGAACCGCTCTTGGGAGACCATGAATGCTCACACGGGTAAGCGACAACGCACTACGCCGACTTGTCAGTGAAGCGAACGTACGGGGATTCACGTCGTTCACGCTGAATCGCCTCAAGAACGAGAACCCAGGGTATGCACATTTGGCGAACTTCTTCGCGCGCAAAACGAGAGCGGAACTCGGAGAAAGAGGTCTCCGGCTCTCCCTCGACCTCTTCGCGATCGCCTATCGCTCCCTTGAATTGAGCGAGCGCTACCCCGATCCGAAACGACCGATACTTTCGCTCGAACATGATCCAATCACGACGGCGAGTCCCGAAGCGCGGGCGTCGGCCAAGACGATTGCCGACGAAGTCATCGCCCGATGCCGCAAGGGGCATGGGGCGTAGTAGAGAAAAAGCAGTGACGGATCCGCCTTAAGCGGATCCTTTTTTTTCACCGCCCTTACGAATAATATTCACTCCTATCGTGCGCAAACGTTCCTCGACCCGTTCATACCCTCGGTCGATATTATAGACATTGTTGATCTCGGAAGTCCCGTCGGCGACGACGGCGGCGACGACGAACGCAAGACCCGCACGCAGGTCCGGACTCTCCAGTTCCCTGCCGCGCAACGCAGTCGCACCCTTCACCAGCACGCGGTGCGGATCCATCATGGTGATATTCGCTCCCATGCGATTGAGCGATTCGGTAAAATTCAGCCGCCCTTCGAAGATCGTCTCAAAGACCATGCTCTCGCCCTCTCCTTGGGTCAGGTAGACCATCATCGGCGCCTGCAGGTCGGTAGGAAATCCGGGGTACTCATGTGTGCGGACGGAAACGGGACGGAAAGGTTTTGCTTTCGGCGGGGCAAAGACCGTGATCGCGGACGCGCTCCGCGTCAAATGCGCTCCCGTATATTCAAGGAGTTCGATTAGTGACTCGAGGTGTTCGGGAACGATGTCACGGACGACGAGTTTCTTCGCGGCCAGCGCGCCCAAGATGAGAAAACTCCCCGCCTCGATACGGTCGGGAATGACATGAAACGGTTTTTTCGGTGCCGCAAGGAGTTTGCCGCCACGAATAGTGACCGAGGGTGTTCCCGCGCCGGTAATGCGTGCGCCCGATGCGTTCAGAAGTTCAGCGAGCCAGACGATCTCCGGCTCCATCGCCGCGTTCTTGATGACGGTCTCCCCTTTTGCAAGAACCGCCGCCATCATGAATGTCTCGGTACCCGTCACGCTCTGGGTGCGAAAGAACAACTCCGCCCCCCGAAGCACTCCGCCCTCTGCGCGGATATCGTAGAACTTCCCCGAGCGTTTAACTCGTGCACCCATCTTCTCAAATCCCTCGATGAAGAGGTCGATGGGCCGCTCGCCGATGACACAGCCGCCGGGGTGCGGAAATTTCGCTTTGCCGAAACGCGCAAGGACGGGACCGGTCAAGACGATCGACGCGCGCAAACGCTTCGCGATCTCCGGCGTGATCGTCGTTTCGGAAAGCGTGGAGGCGTCAACGGCGGCGCAGTGGTCGTTGAAGGACGCACTTCCCCCCATTGTCCGCACGATCTCGAGCATGCGGGAGACATCTTCAATCTCGGGAACATTCGTGAACGAGACCGGTGTGCGGAAAAGAATACTTGCGGCGATCCCTTTCAAGGCGGCATTCTTCGCGCCACGGACGCTGATTGACCCCGAAAGTGTGCGCTTTCCCGCAAAACCTTTAACCACAAAGTGCTCGGACATGCGCTCATCATAGCGCAAAAACTCATCACTGCCGAGTGACTTCGGTGGTCTTTCTGGATCTGGTAAACAATATCGCCTGAGAAATTGCCGCGCACACTTGGAGACAAAAGATGATCAAAAACACCGCCACAAATCCGAACGCATGCGTGATAAACGTTCCAATAGATACACCAACGCCAAAAAGGATCTTCCCGCCTCCGCCTTCGAGCGCCCACATGAATCCTTCCTCTCCCTTGTTGATGTGCTTCGCGAGAAGCGCGGAAAACGGCGCTGAAAGAAATGCCGTGCTTACCGCAAACACGATTTGAAGTGCATAGAGTTGCACCGGCGTCTGAATGACAAGATATGCCAGTGTTCCGAATGCCGCGAGTGCGAAGCCCGATGTGGTGAGCAACGCCTTGGGTATTCGATCAGATACTTTTCCAGCAACGATGATAAGTATCCCGGTCGCAACGGAATAGAGAGCGATCGTATTCCCGACGTCAAGCAGATCCCCACCGATACCCTCCACGTAAATCGCATACAAAGGACCGAACAGGCTGTCTGCAAAAGTCGCGATGAGCGACGAAAACAGCAGGAGTTTATAGGCCGTTGACATTTCGCCCCAGTATACAAAAAATTCTCTGCTTGCTGAAGCAGATGTCCGACGAGTACCGTCTCAAGTTAATTTTGCGTATCTGATATGTTAAAAAGATGAATATTGCTAACGATACTCTATGAATTTGCTATCGTCGTATTTAACTTGAAACGGCACTAGTGACTGATGGCTAGCGACTAAGTATGATGGGGGCATGTACGTCATCACCGTGGCCCCGATTAAGCGCGGGATACCTGTCGACGAACTTTCGTATTTCACCTCGGAGGAACTTCCTCCGGGCGCCTTGGTCACGGTACCTCTACGCGGACGGAAGACTCCGGCCTTGGTCATCCGCTCCACGCCCGTCGAAAAAGCAAAATCGGAGATCAAGCAGGCGCAATTCGCGCTCAAAAAACTTGACCATATTCACGCCAAACATTTTTTCCGCAAAGAGTTCGTCCTCGCCTGCGAGAAAACCGCACGCTATTTCGCCGCAACGGTAGGCGCGGTCATCCACTCCACGTTCCCCAACGCCCTCATCCTGTCAAAAAAAGCCGTCGGGGCTCCACAAGCGGCCGAACAACCGAAACGCCGAGGAGCGCGGGTGATCTTCCAAGCCGAAGACGCGGAGCGGCATGCGGCATATAAAAGCCACATCCGCGAAGTATTCGCGAAGAACGCCTCCTGCTACTTCGTCCTCCCTTCGATACAAGATATCGAGCATACTTACGAAGGCTTAGGAAAAGGCATCAAGGAATACACCTTCGTCCTTCACGGCGGACTTTCAAAGAAAGAGCTCGAACGGCGGTGGGAAAAGATCCTTGCGATGCCTCACCCCGTCCTTATCATCGGCACGCCGCTTTTTCTTGCTGTCCCCCGTTACGACATCACGAGCGTCATTCTCGACCGCGAAAGCGCTGGGGCATACATGCTTCAGGGAAGACCTTTTATCGACCTCCGCTTTTTTGCCGAAGCGTTCGCAGAAGCTATCGGGGCGGACCTCATTCTCGGCGACCTTTTCCTTCGGACGGAAACGCTCTACCGAAAAGACCGCGGCGAGTTTGAACCGATCCAACGCCCGAAATACCGCCTTCCCTCTCTCGCAGAACAGGAGATCATCGACATGCGCTCCTCCGGAGAACATCCGGCGACGGGTAAGGTGGCGATCTGTTCTGCACGACTTGTCGAGCTGATCGAAGAGGTCCGCGAGAAGGGAGCGCGATGCTTCATACTCGGGGTGCGGCGTGGCTTTGCGCCCATGACCGTCTGCGGAGACTGCGGAACGGTCGTCTCGTGCGAACGCTGTAGCGCACCGTTGGTACTTCATCAGAACAACCGCTCCGCATCAGAGGGTCTTTCGCTCAAAACAGTGAAGGGCGCCTCCGAGAATGCTCGGCCGCATTCGACGTTTCTCTGCCACCGATGCGGCTACATCCGCACAACGGAAACCCTGTGCAGTCACTGCAAAAGCTGGCGGCTCACTCCGCTCGGCATCGGCATCACCCAAGCGGAAGAGACTCTCCGAAAGCGCTTTCCCGACGCGCACATCTTTCGCGTCGACCGCGACCTCGTAAAGACCCACGCCAAAGCACGGGAGATCGTGGAGAAATTCTATCAAACTCCCGGCGGCATCTTGCTCGGCACGGAGATGGCCATCCCCTATCTCACACAACCGCTCTCAACGGTCGCCGTTCTTTCGGTGAATTCGCTCCTCACCATACCGGACTTTCGTATGGGTGAACGCGTGTTCCGTCTTTTGCTCACGCTCCGCGAAAGAGCGACGGAGCATTTTCTCATACAGACCCGCGATCCGGAGGTCCCCTTGTTTCAACTTGCGACACAGGGAAATATCGGGGAATTTCTACGCTCGGAACTCGACGTGCGCCACCGACTCATGTACCCGCCCTTCTCCACGCTCCTGAAGTTCACCTACGAAGGGAAGAAGCAAGACGGTGCGGAGGCGATGAACGATATCGGACGGATCTTCGGCGCCTACCATCCGGTCGTGTTCCCCTCTTTCATCGCGCGCGTCAAGAATCAGTACCGCACCAACGCGCTCATCAAGATCCCTGTGGGACTCCAGTCCGCGCCTCCTGACACAAAAGAGGCGAACGGGTGGCCAAACGCGGAGATCGCAGAACTTATCCGCGCACTTCCGCCGGAGATTGAAGTGCGGGTGAATCCGGAAAGTGTTATTTGAATGAAGTACAAGGTGTCCGCCTGGAGCGGATCAAAGCTCCTCCTTGTGCTTCACTCAATCTCAAGTATCAGAGGAAGGTGGTCTGATATTTCGTTGTGTGGCACGGCAAAACTTTGTATCTGCACACCCGGACCGGTAAAGACGTAATCGGAATGATACTGCCTGTTTTCGGGATAGAGATCCCATGCAAGACGGTTTCTGGTGGTACGCACATTGAACTCCTTGATCAGATCAAGGTATCCGTGCTCCGCAAAGAGACGGACGCTCTCGGTGTCGGGGTGGAGATTAAAGTCGCCGCCGATGACCTTGGGGCCGTCGAGCGTGCGAAAAAAATCGACCATCGCGCGGGACTGCCGTATCCGCTCCGGATTATCCAGTTTCTCGCCGGGGTACGCCACGCCGTGCACGTTGGCAAGATGGAGCACACCCATTTTCGTCCGGATCTCCGTGTAAAGTCCCAATCCTGTACCCGGCACGTTCTCGAGAAGAAGCGCCGAAGAGCGCACCTCGAGACCTTTTCGGACGTACGTCGCTTGCGGAAAATCGTCGTGATCGCCGGCGCGTTTGTATCCGTAGCTCGCGGTGAAGTCGGGCAGGAGATCCTCACAGGTGGGCTTTATCGCGTCGTACACCTCTTGGAGACAAAAAATATCGGTCGTGGCGGAATGCTCTCGGATAAAATCCCTGAATGGATCTCCTGTTCTCCCGTTCCAGACATTTAAAAAAATTATTCTCACCACAGGAGTATCCCACGGGACTTCAAATTTTGTAAACAAAACTTAGGTCGCATGCGGGAGATGATAACATGACGAAAACCGCAAACGTTACAGCGGTGAGACTGCTGTGCAAAATATGGCGAATGGATTACAATGCGTGGTATGGCAAAAGGGCGGATCGCCATCGTTCAGGAAGGAAGTCCCGTCTTGCGCGGGAAGGCAAAGCCCGTCCTCCTCCCCGATATCGGCTCAAAACACGTCCGCGAGGTCGTCCTCCAAATGAAGCATGCGCTTGCCGGCGAGGCCGACGGCGTGGCCATCGCGGCACCGCAGATCGGCGTCCCGCTCCGGATATTCGTCGTCGCACGAAACGCATTCGTCATCGCGAATGAAGAGAAGCGCAGGGGCGGGAAGGCTGTCGCGCTGACCACGGCCGAAAAGGATCTCACCTGCATCAACCCCGAGATTACCAAACTCTCGAAGAAGAAAGTGAAACTGCCCGAGGGCTGTCTTTCCGTCCGCTGGACCTACGGCAATACACTGCGCCATGAAAAAGTCACCCTGCATGCATACGACGAACACGGCAAACGTTTCACCTACGGCGGTTCGGGACTGATCGCCCAGATATTCCAACATGAGACCGATCATTTAAACGGCACCCTCTTCACCGACCATGCCACCGACCTCGAAACACTGACACCGGAACAGATCGCGGAAATAGAAGAAAAGCAGAAGAAGCAACATGGCAAATAGTGCCGAGAAGCCGCGTTTCACTTTCTTCGGTACGCCCAATTTTGCGAAGATCGTACTTGATGAGCTTGAACAACGCGGATACGTGCCCGCACTTGTCATTACCGCACCGGATAGGCCGAAAGGACGCAAACTGGTCGTCACACCAAGCGAGGTGAGAGTGTGGGCGGAGTCACGGAACATTCCCGTCCTCACGCCGGAGAAACTCCGCGATGAAACGTTTCTCACGACGCTCAAAAGAGCTTCGTGCGATCTGTTCATCGTGGCCGCATACGGAAAGATCATTCCAAAAATGATCCTCGACATGCCCCAGCACGGCGTCTTGAATGTGCACCCGTCGCTTCTCCCCTTATTCCGCGGTCCTTCCCCCATTGAGTCCGCTATCCTCTCCGACGAAACATCGACCGGCGTGACCATCATTCTCCTTGATGAAGAAACGGATCACGGGCCGATCGTGACACAACAAGTGGTACGAGGTCCGACCTTAAGAACTGATGCGCAGGAAATACAAGGTCGGACCTTAGGAATTAATTCTTCAAGGTCCGACCTTGTATTTCCGGAATGGCCGCCAAAAGGGAGCGTGTTGACCGAAACGCTCGCGCGGGAGGGCGGGATACTGTTGGCGGAAACCCTGCCCGATTGGGTGAGCGGAAAGGTAACCGCCGAGCCGCAAGACCACGCGCGGGCGACATTCACGAAAAAGATCGTGAAAGAAGACGGTGCGATCGATCTCGCGGGCGACCCTTCCATGAACTATAAAAAGATCCGCGCATTCGATGAATGGCCGGGGGCGTATTTTTTCGCGGAGCGGAACGGTAAGAAAGTCCGCGTGCGCATCGCAGACGCGACATATACAGACGGGAAGCTCACCATCATCCGTGTCGTTCCCGAGGGGAAAAGAGAGATGGCTTACGACGACTTCCTCCGCGGCGCAAACAGCACAGGGCGGAAGACGGCCTAAGGTCTCTCCTTGGCGACCAATTTTTCTTATCCGCCTTAGGTGGATTAGAAAAATGGAAGCGACCTAAGTTTTGTTTACAAAACTGGAAGTCCCGTGGGGTGCCCTCTGTGGTGCTTTACAAGGTGAGACCTTGAAGAAACTGGCCGCCTTCCATCCTGTGCCCTCCTCCAAAAGCGAGTTAGTCTTGAATAACAGAGAGCAGTGAGACCGGCGGGCGCTTGCCGGAATTGATCGTCGGCGAGACCTCATTGATCTTGTCGACGACCTCCATCCCTTCAACGATGCGCCCGAACGCCGCGTAAACGCCGCTCGGAAGCGGCTCTTCGTCTTCGGTGAAAAAGACAAGGAGGCTCGGGTCCATCTTCTCGCCCGAACGCCGCGGCATCGCAACGTACCCCCGCACCATTTGCACTTTTTCGGGATTTTCAACGAACGCACGATTGACGCTCTTTTCCTCCTCGGGCGAATCCGACGCGAGGCCGCTTTCAACGTAGACTCCTCCCGGAAAGTGGTAGAATTTCGTCTCATCATAGAATCCCGCGTCTGCGAGACGAAGAAATTGTTTTGTCGCGACAGGGGCCTGCGCGCGAAGGAAAGCGATCTTGAAGTTCCCCTCCGAGGTCGTTACGACAACGTACCGGATCTGCTCGCGATAGTTGACGGTACCGAGGTAGGCCGTTTCTTCTTCCGACGAAAGGTTGATGAGCGTCACCAGCATGTAACCCATGGCAACGGCCGCAAAGATGGTCGTCCCCCAATATGCGATCCCTCTGATGGAAATCTTTTGTTGCATAAAAAAGTTGTTAACCGCGAACGACGCGGCGTTTAAATTCACGTCCGCCTTTCTTTCGTTCGGCGCGGGCGTGGTCGTGATGGCGCTTCACCTCGCGGACGATCATCGCCTGCATCTTGTCGATTGCCTCATAGAGATCGGCGCCCGTTGCGGTGGCACGAAAATCCTTCTTCTTCACGTGGAACGTGATCTCGGCAAAAAAGACCTCTCCGGTGCGGTGATGCTTGGTCGACTTTCCAAGTTCAATGCGCGCAAGCTCGCTTTGCTCCTTCGGTTCGAGGATCCGCACGAGTTCGGCGAGGCGCTTCGTCAGGTACGCGTCGACCGCATTGGTGTGTTCAATATTCGTTGCCTTAATGGTGGTACGCGTGGTACGCATGAAAATCAGTCATTAGTCGCTAGTTGGTAGTTACTAGTATACCAATTCCTTCGTCAAAGCACAGTCACTACTGCATTGGCACTTCGATAAGGAGTATGTCGGCATCTTCCGGTGTCTCGACTTCGATGTGCGACTCGCCCGTTATTTCTATAGTATCGCGTTCAGCAAGCCGGTCTGCTCCGATGTTGACCTTGCCCTCTACGACCATGAGGAAAAGTCCGTGCGTCGAGTCGGCAAGTTGGTACGCGATATTTTTTCCTTTTTTGAGCGACGCGCGGGCGAAAACAGCATCCTGACGAATGAAGAGCACTCCGTCTTTTTTATCACCCGATACCAGAACTTGAAACTCATTCTGCCGGTCTTTTTCGTCGAACTTCTTTTGCTCATAGTAGGGCGGGGGTCCCCGTTTGTTCGGAAAAATCCATATCTGGAAGAGTCGCACCGTCTCCATCGGGTCGTGGTTCCATTCGGAGTGGTTCACCCCCGTCCCGGCGGTCATCACCTGCACTTCTCCGGCCTTGAGTTCCTTTTTGTTGCCTATTGAATCCTCATGCGTGAGGGTTCCTTCGAGCATGACCGTCACGATCTCCATCTCCTCGTGATGGTGGAGGGGAAATCCGCTCTGGGGCGCAACTGCGTCGTCATTCACCACTCGGAGTACGCCAAACCCCATCCGCTTGGGATTCATGTAGTCGGCAAAACTGTAGGTGAAGCAGCTCGAGAGCCACCCAAGGTCGCTTTTGCCACGTTCATTTGCCCGCTCAACATGTCGCATGGTCCCCTCGGTAGGAATCGAACCTACATCGCCTCCTTCGGAGGGAGGCATCCTATCCATTGAACGACGAGGAGTTTACCCTGTAGTGAACCTGCTCAACCGATACGAGACCCGCAAGAACTCATAACACCCGTTGACCACTTCTCAAAAGCTCCGTTTATCGTGTTCTACTGCAGGGTTATGCACAGTATAGCCATTGCTTCCGTTTGTGCAAAAATGCGATACTGCCCTACAGCAAGGTGGAAGAAATCAAAAGAGATTCCCTCGAGGCAGGCCGTCAGGGATGAGCCCAGCGAAAAGTATCCGAAAACACCGGTCCGCCGGAGAGTATCGGAAGAACTAAGTTCGCGAAGAGTACCGGAAGCGCCTAAGCGCACGGCACGTCCGGGAACGTCGGTGTTCCCCCCCAAGATCAGGAGAATGGGTCGAGGGAGGGGTCAACATCCAAGGCTAAACCACCTTGCCCTTATTTCACGAAGCAGCGACCCTGCTTCGTTTTCTTTTGGCACAATGTTATTCTCCCCTTATGCGGTCAACCAAAGAAAAGGCGTGGCTTCTCCGCGAGAAATATCACGGTAACGAAATGCCGCGCTTCTTCGCCGACACGAAACGCCTTGAGGCCGGCGAGCCGTTGGCCTACGTCATCGGCTGGGTGGACTTTCTCGGTTGCCGCATTGACCTCTCCGCGAAACCGCTCATCCCCCGCTCCGAGACGGAGTTTTGGGTTGAGTTAGTCATCATTCATCAGTCACTAGTCACTAGTAAAAATACGAAAATACTTGATCTATTTGCGGGGTCGGGGTGTATTGGCATCGCATTACTCAAGCATTTACTGAACGCAACGGTGGACTTCGGAGAAAAAGATCCGGTGCTTTGTAAACAGATTAAAAAAAATACCGCGCTCAATAATATTGATCCTGCGCGAACGCGCGTTATTCAAACAGACGTCTTCTCCGGCCTCACCGGCACATACGACTATATTTTTGCCAATCCGCCGTACATCGACCCCTCGAAGAAGAATACCGTGCAACACTCCGTCCTGACTTACGAACCAAAAGGGGCGCTCTTCGCGAGATCGGGCGGACTCTTCTTCATTGAACGGCTACTCACGCAAGGCGCGAAACACCTTAGACAAGGCGGCATCATGTATATCGAGTTCGGTCACGGGCAGAAAGTGGCCATCGCGCGGCTTACCCGAACGTACGGGTGGAACCCGACATTCGCGAAAGACCAATTCGGCAAGTGGAGGGTCGTGCGGCTAAAGAAAAATCATCCTTTGTGACAACATGCCTCCCAGTACAAGGTGGAACCTTGGGAATCAATTCTTAAGGTTCCACCTTGTACCGTGAACGCAACTTCTCATCTCGCCTTGTACCTCAATATCTTACGTGTATACTTTCGTACAGGCGCCTCACCGTTCATCAGGAACAACATTGGACATCTACTCAGTTTTAGGCTGGGTCGGAACCATGCTCATCGTCGGGGCGTACTGGCTCAATTCGACGAAGCGCATCGAGTCAACAAGCAGGGTTTACCAGATCATGAACCTTTTTGGTGCGATCGGCATGCTGGTGAACGTCCTCCACACCGAAACGTGGGCCGCGGTCGCTCTCCAATTGATCTGGGCCGGTATCGCGCTCTTCACGCTCTTTAGGCATCGCTCCCCGTAGGCCCCGTTCATAAGTAAACCCAATAAAATATGAACGTGGCACAAAGGGCCGTAATCATAAATAACTAGGGAGTTATTTATGAACGAGCCCTTAGCAAAAATCCGCCTTTTGGGCGGATTTTTTAACGATAGCGCGTGTGGGTCTTCTTGCCCGCGCGTTTGGCCTTTTTGCGCATCGCGACTTTTTGTTTTTTATTCATGCACCTTATTCTATACCATTTGTTCTGAAAATTCAACCGCTTTGCACAACTAAACGCTTTTAAAAAAACCGCAAGCTTGCTTGCGGTTCGTGCGTTCCGGATTGTCGTTCATCGTTCCTTGGGATATTTTTTGCACCGATCGGGTGGAGTGTACGGAGTTGTGGGCTCGAATCGGCCTGCTATCGGGGTGAATGGCGGCGACGAGACGATCCTACATGCACGCCTTTCGGCAACGGCCGCATTTTCGAATGTGATCTTCCCTGACAGAACGCCACTGTCGATACCCCGGAAAATTTCATCCATCATGCCGGCGGGCGGCTCAATCTCGGTTTGCCAGTACAACTCCTGAACTCTCTGGATATGATTGAGCGCAGTATGGGCGTCACCAATATCCATTGCTCTCTTCGCGTCGGCCACACGAGTGTCCATCAGCAAGCGCACGTGCCCCCTTGCGGCGTCCACGTGCTCATCGCTTCGCTTCGTAAGGCAGGATTTTTTGAAAAATGCCTCGGCAGAATCCAACATCACGCGAGCGGCATAGGTCCTCTTTTCTCTCACTGCACCGAGTGCATCCTTCACGAAAGACTCATAGTACTTGAGTCCAAGCGCACACTCGAGGTTTTCACTCTTTTCGGCTACAGGCTGGGCAAGCGCCGAGGCGGCTGTCCAAAGGCAAAGTGTCGTCACGACGGTGAGTACGGTAAACCGCATTGTTCGCTCCATTCGTATGAATGTACGACCCGCATTGAGAATAGCGGGTGAGTGCGTTTTGTCAACGCATGATTCACGTAGCACGAGTTGCTCACCGCCTACTCAAGACAAGAAGCGATTCGAGATGCGGCGTCTGGGGATAGAAGTCGAAGCCGGTCAGCGCATCGATCTTATACAACAACGCAAGTTGTGAGTAGTCCCGCGCCTGCGTCTCCGGATTGCAGGAGAGATAAACGATCGTCGGCGGCAACTTTTCTTTGATCATGACGACCACCTTCGGGTGGAGTCCGGAGCGCGGCGGGTCGAGGACGAGCACATCTTTCCCTTCGAGCAGTCGCGCGTCCATTTTTTCCGCAGGGATACATTCGGCGACGTAATTCGTTATGCCGTTATGTTCGGCGTTCTTCTTTGCGGCGGACGTTGCCGCCGAGACCACTTCGACGCCGTGTACCGTCTTTGCATCCTTCGCCAACAAAAGTCCTATCGTGCCCACACCCGAATAAAGCTCAATGATGCGCGCACCGGAGGGAACGCTCTTCGCGATCAACTCCATCGCAGTCTCAAAGAGCGGGATGTTGTTCTGAAAGAATGCATCCCGCGAGTAACCGAATTCGAGCCCGCACACACGTTCCGTGAGCATGTCGTCGCCCCACCGCCAGAGCTCTTTCGTCTCGACCGAAGCGGGAGACTTTTCCGTCGAGTGGAAGGCAAAGAATCCTGCGAGATTCGGTATGTCGTCGACGGCAAACTTCGGGATGTCCGTCTTTTTGGCATACAACATTGCGAGGAGTTTTCCGGACGACTTGCTCTCACGAAGAATGAGCGTCTTCAGATCACGCGCCGCATATCCCATCTCGCGCAGGCGGGTACATAGTTGGAGGGCGGCAAAGTTCATCGACTCGGAGGCAAGCGCGCACCCCTCCGGTAATGCGATGCGCAAGGACCCACCTCCGCGCACATGAAATGCGAGCGCAAGCGGTGCGGGGATGTCACCGCTTCTGTCCGTAAAACTGAACTCGACCTTAGTGCGGTAACCGTAAAATTGTTCTGCAGGAACAAAATCAGCCTTTGGTGCATCGGCGTAATAGCCAAAAAGTTCTTGGGGGAATGCGTGTTTCAGTTCCACTTGTAGATGATATTCCATCACCTGCCAAGGACTGCAAGAAAGATAATGGAGTTCCTCGGGATTTTTTCGGCTCTCCGACGCGCGCGTCAGCTCCTTGAGTGTGCCGATGTAGATGCCGTGTTTTTTATACACTTCGACGATCCCCTCTTCTCCCGGGAGCATACCGTGGACATGGACCGGCTTTCCCTCATGTATGCCGAGCGCGGCGCCGTCGTGCGCTATTTTCTCCGCAAACATTGAAAATGTCTTTTGCACGATACGCAAAGCATAGAGAAAAAACCCTCCTGCGTCCATGAAATACAAAAGCCCGGCACCATAGAGGTGCGCGGGCTTGTATCAAACCTACCTGCCGAGGCAGGCGGATCACCCGCCAAGTGCGTACTCGACATTGGCGAGCAGCAATTGGGTGACCCCAAAGAACGATGAGAGGGTTCCCTCGAAGCCGGACATCACCGCCGGCATGAGGAGCTTCAGGATCACGATCGCGACCCCAAGACCTACGGCCCTGAATATTCCCATACCTTCGTCTGGCTATGGAGAGATATCCTACCCGACCGTAGGACATGGATCGCTAAGCGGACCCGTTCCCTCCCCGGATAGCCAAGAGTCTCTCGGCCACGCGGGGAGGGTGAAGCGACCTTTTGTTCTGCACCGACCTCTGTCCGCTTTATATCACGAAATCACCACACCTGCAAGTGACCCCCGCATGGCTTTGGGTTATAAAACATGAAGAAACTGTTCTCCAAAGGTACGACGAATGACCTCATCGCTCTTCGTCATCTCCGGCAATTTTTCCGGAGCGGGCAAAACAAGCATCCTCGACGCGGCGCTTAAACGCTTTCCCCTATCGAAAAAAGTCATCACCTGCACCACACGTCTTCCCCGTGTGCACTTGAACGAAAAGGACGGCGTGCATTACCGCTTTCTCACCAGAGAAGACTTCGCCGCACGATCGCAAGCAAGTGCATTCGCGGAAGAGAAGCGTGATTTCGGGACAGGCAATTGGTACGGCGTCTTGCGCGAGGACATCCGGAACGCCGCAAAAGGTGACGCGCCCGCTTTCCTCGTCGTCGAACTTCAGGGTGTGCGAACGCTCCAAGAGGAACTCGGCGACGCCAACTACGTTTTCATCGAGGCGCCGATCGGCGAACTACGCGCGCGACTCGAAAAACGAGGCGACGCGGCCGAAGAGATCGAGAATCGCATGCGGATCGTCGAAGAAGAGCGCGTGCTCCTTCGCGAGGTGCGCATCGACCGTATCATCGTGAACCGAGACGGCGCACTCGAGGCGGCTATCGAGGAATTCGCGACGTTCGTTTCCGCACACATGAGTCGGCACAAAGACGCTACGAAAGAACCATCGGCATAAAACCAAGTGAGCACCGGCACAAACGCTGGTGTTTTTTATGCTACAATGGCCCCATGCGCAAACGTCTCGTCTTTTTTTATCGCAAGGACACTCGCCGCGCACCCAAGTTGGCCGCCTCGCTCGGTGCACACATCAAAAAACACCATCCGAACATGGAGCTTGGCGGCGACAGACCGCATTTCGTCGTTGCGCTCGGGGGCGACGGAACGATACTCGAAGCGGCGCGCATCTACGGCAAACGCGGAGCCGTCGTCGTCGGACTCAATTTGGGTAACGTGGGTTTTCTTGCCTCGGCGCGAAGACCCCGCGAGTTCACGAAAACGCTCGACGCACTCGCAAGCGGCGCATACACCGTCTCCAAGCGCATGATGGTGACCGGCGTGGCGTATCGCAACGGAAAGCAGGTCTATGAGACCGACTCACTGAACGAGATCGCACTTCAAGGACTCTCCGGCGGAATCAAGCTCACGGTCTCGATCGACGGCCATCCCCTGCAATATGTCCGCGGGAACGGCGTCCTTGTCGCGACACCGACAGGCTCCACGGCCTATAACCTTTCCGCACACGGACCGATCGTGACTCCCGATATCCAATGCTTCATCATCACCGAACTCCTCGACCACCATATCCCCACTCCCTCCATCGTCGTCAAACGCACGAAAACAATAGAGATCCTTGTCACCGAGTTACGACAAAAGGGCCTCCTCACCGCAACGGCAACAGGCGAGGCAGTCGACGCGGTGCTCACCTCCGACGACACGAATATCTTTCCGCTCCGTGAAGGAGATCGGATCGTGGTGAGTAAATCCAAAAAACTTATCAAATTCGCGGAATTCACCCCGGGGTACTTCTTCACAAGCCTGCAGGAGAAGTTTGCGTTCCGATAGGGGTGTGGGGTAAAATATAGGGGATGAATCCCGTTAGAGGTCGCGGACCCGAACGAGATTTTATAAAAATGGCAAAGCGGGAAATTTTATTACCGGCAATAATCAAGTAGGCAACACGGGCAACTGGGTTCGCGTCCTACCTCTAACGGGATGAAAAAACTCTATAGGCACAAAATCGGAACTCATGGGACCCCGCTTGCAAGCGGTATCTTTAGCGGCTTGGGCGAATGGATGGAGGTCTCTCCCGGTGTCTTGCGACTCGGCTATGCAGTCATCGCTCTTTTGACCGGTATTCTTCCCGCTGTCTTTCTCTACCTCATCGCACACTTTTTGATTCCGGAGAAAAAGTAGTAAGCACTCACAAAAAAACAATCCGCCCTTGGCGGATTGTTTTTTTGATAACCTACTTCACAAGAACCGAAGTGATTGTAACCGGCGAGAGCGGACGATCATTTGCACCAACGGGGGTCGTTGCAATCTTATCGACAACCTCCTGCCCCGAGACCACCTCGCCGAAAATGGTGTAAAGCGGGGGAAGTCCGTAATCTTGGTGCATGATGAAGAACTGGCTTCCATTTGTATTGGGTCCGGAATTCGCCATCGCAAGTACGCCGCGTTTGTACCCCTTCTGATAGAGCGCACTTCCCGCGTTGATCTCGTCGGCGAACTGATACCCCGGCCCGCCCGTACCCCATTGCGACGCTTTGCTGTCGTCCCTTGAAAGCGGGTCGCCGCCTTGGATCATGAACCCTTTGATGACGCGGTGAAACCGCACGCCGTTATAGAACCCTTCGCGCGCGAGCTTAAGAAAATTCTCCGTCGTCTTCGGTGCGTCCGCTGTGTGGAGGCGAAGCGCAATGTCGCCCATCGAGGTCTTGAGGGTCACCGTCGTTTCCGTTGTCTTGGGCTGTGTTGTGGTCATTGGTGTTTCGTTACTTTTAACTTCGGGGGCGGGCGGCGTCGGTGTCGCTTGTGGTGAGCCGGTCGAATCCACGGGGAGCGTGAGGGTCTTGTCCTCAACGACAACATCACTCGCCGTCGACTTCTTATATCCGTCGCCGCTCATGACGTAGAGCCCGACCGCGACGAAAACGATCAGCACGCCGCCGCCGATGATAGCCGTAGTTTGATTCATATTATCTGGTGAATAAGTCTTAATAATGAAAAAATCTCGTGCAGAAAAGTATAGCATTTGCGCACATGCGTTTCAAGAAAAAGCCCCCGCGACACGGGGGCACCGACTATGACATTGTGTTGTACCTCTTGTGGAGTTCGACTGACCGAAGAACGTACTCCTCGGCATACTCCATTGACAAGGGGCCGGCGAGCGTACTTCCGCCCTCGTGGAGCTTGCCTTGCGCATCAACGGAAAGCCGCGGATACATCGCGAAGAGTGGCTCCGC
>Ga0155709_137_pt1 | contig 15995 bp, 8 predicted proteins | sample RifCSPlowO2_01_FD_107366 | JGI IMG/M metagenome (GOLD analysis project Ga0155709, IMG submission 107366) | Candidatus Lloydbacteria bacterium RIFCSPLOWO2_01_FULL_54_18
CGAGAACACCCGTTCCACTGCTTGCCCCAAGTCCCGCATCGGCAATAACGCCATAGAGGATGTCGGTGTTGCTGTTGTAACTGCTATCCGTTGCGGCAGCGGCATTGTCGGACGTGCCGCCGACGCCGACCACAATTGTTCCTTGGCCGCTTGTGGTCGCGAAGGTGGATGCCGCATACGCTCCGCCGCCGCCGCCGCCGCCGCCCGTGTTGGTCTGAAGCGACCCGCCGCCACCCGCACCCCATGCCTCAATGGTGAGATAGCTCACGCCCGAAGTGAGCGCATTCCTGTATGTGCCGGGAACGGTGTAGGTCGTCGAAGATGCCAATTGCGGGCCGAGTTGGTACGTCACCTCCGCAGATGCGGTAATGTTGCCGTCCCACTTGTTTTCGTCGTAGTAGAAGTACATCGGGTTGGGGAGGGCGGCGGTCGTCGTGTTGGATGAGGAGGCGGTCGAGCCCATCTCGATCTGGGTCTCGGTGTCGGTGATGGACGCGGCATTCTGGAGGATGACGACACGAATAGCGGCGGCAGACTTCCCGACCGATTGGTTCTCCCACACGGCAACATAATCATTCGCACCCGAGGTGGGGGTGAAGGCCGAGCCGCTCCGGTAGCGCGTCGCTGAAGTGCCAGAAACGTCGACCGAAGTCACGGTGGCGAAAGTCGTGGCGTTTCGGAGAAGTAGCCGAGAAGCCGCTCCCGTCGTTGAGGCGACCGCTTCGAAGTAGTACGAGGCGCCGTTATATTTCGCGGTGTCAATCTGGATGATCGCCGAAGTGGTGGCGTAGTTCCCCGAGGTCGCGGTGAAGTACCCGTCGATCAAGTTGATCTCTTGGCGGATGGCGACATTCGCGGCGTAAGCAGTTTGAGGAAACACCGCCAAGGACGGGAGGAGCATGGCGAGCATCATCACCGCCGCGACCAAGCGCCGGACACGGAGTTGACGGAATTTTTTGTGCGTGTATAGTTTAATCATATGAATACTGCGTCCTTGGCACATGAGGTAAAAATGTTGCGTTCATTTGCCGTCTCCATTGTTGGCCGCGACCCGGAAGGCGAATATCGCCCGGAGTTTGTGCGCAAGGTACTGCGCGCCGCAAAACTGCGTCCGTCTCAACGCTTCGCAAACAAAAAATCTTTCCTTGCAGAACTCTCTCGAAATGGTTGAGGTTGCCTACCACTCGGCGTTCACCAAAAGCGTCCGCAAACTCCCCCGTGCGCAACAACGCAAGTTGGCGGAACTGATTGTTTTCCTGCAAAAGAATCCCTACGACAGGCGCCTGCACACCACGCATCTCTCGACTCCGCTCCTCGGCGTGCTTTCGTTTCGCATCACCCGAGACTGGCGCGTGCTTTTTCGCTTCATTGATACGGAGACGGTGCAGTTGATAGACACTGCGCATCGGAGTGAAATTTATCGCTAGGGTCGGACTGGAGATGAGCGGTTGAGACGGAAATCCGGGGTCGATCCTTGAGCGCGCGCGAAATACAAGGTCGGACCTTAGGGGCAACTTCTTCAAGGTCCGACCTTGTATTTCGTCGCTCACACCAAAGACCGCCTTGAGTAACCTCGGTGATCGGCGCATGCCACCAACGCATCGCTGTGCAGGTTCTCTTGAGTATAGGAAAGGACCTCCCATCGGGGGCGTGTGTGGTGTATGTGGTTTTGCGGAGTTTTTTTGCATGCTTCTTTGTTTCGTTCTTCGTGCTTCTTCTTAGTTTTATTTCGTGTTTCGGGCTTCACCCTGTGAAATTTAGGAATCTCTCGTACAAGGTGGAAGACGGCCTAAGGTCTCTCCTTGGTTTTACAAGGTGAGACCTTGGAGTAGTTGGCCGTTTTCCACCTTGTACGAATGCAGGTATGGAAAAAGCGATCTGTCTCGCCATAGAAAAAACCCACGGAATATCGCGAGGCACACCCGAAGCGTGGCTCACGGCGAGCAACGCCAAAACGCTCCTCCACTCCTCTATTATAGCGTACCGCCATGCCAAAAACGGAGCCGTTTCGGGCAAATGTGGACAAGATTCCACGGCTCCCCGCAAGGATCGGACGGACGGACAAGTGTATATTGACCTTTTGTTTTATGTGTAGTTGAATGGCTGTATGAAGACGCAAACTCAAACTTATCACTTCCCTATTTTTATTGAAAAAGACAAGTCGGGGTATTTCGTCAGTTGCCCGTCTCTGCAAGGATGTTACACGCAGGGCAAAACGTACGAGGATGCGCTCGCACACATCCATGACGCGATTCAGCTTCATCTTGCAGATAGAATAGCTCTGGCAGAAGAGATCGGGGAGCCGAAAGACCTCATTTTGTCTTCTATAAAGGTTTCGGTAAGCGTGTAACACGGTGCCCAAACTGCCTCGCATCACCGCGACACAGATAATTTCCGTCCTCCTCCAACAAGGATTTGTATGCGTGCGCCAGAGCGGAAGCCATAAAATTTTTAAAAACGCCGACGGCAAGAGGGTGACCGTGCCGTTCCACGGCTCAAATACACTGCATCCAAAACTCGTAAAGAGCATCCTGGACGATGCCGAAATCGATCCGAACGACTTGGTGTAGTAATTTTTTTTCATATTCACCCTAAGGTGGAATCTACTTGATTCTGCGCGAATCCACTTCCCGATAGACTTCCGCCGAGATGCGGGTGATCACCGTTGCGAGTTCGCCGAAATCATCGCCTTTGGACATGATGCAGATGAGATAAGGATTTGCCGGATAGTAGACGATGCCGCAGTCGTGGAGCTGTTTCTTGCCGTCCTCGGTGAAGCGCCCGCCGAACTTATGCGCGATCGCAACTTCCTCCGGCACTCCCCCGCGGAGCCCCTCGGTAAAGTTGGATTGCGCAAGCCACGCGAGCGTCATTTCGGAAAGTGCAGGACTCACGTACGACGCATTGTAGAGCGCGCGGAAGATACCGCCGTAACGGCGCACCGAGAGCACCGCGTCGTTGATATCATTCGGATTGATGAAGCCGAGTTCAAGAAAAGTCGCGGTGATGAGCTCTTTCTGCCCTGTTTCATGAAGATGGGTGAGCAATACGCCATAGGAGTCGTTGTCGGAGTGCGCAAGCATGTGCATCAAGAGCTCCTTGACCTTGTGCGGCTCCTTGGGATCGATCGATACTTTCGACTCAAAAGTCTGCGTGAACGACCACTGTGGCTTCGCGACCGAAAGTTCCTGTTTGAGGATCTCAGGGCGTCGCTCCGCTTGGGTAAGATAGACGAGTGCAAGCGGAAGTTTGAGGAGCGAGGCCGGTGCGAAATCGGCCGTTTCGTTCACTCCGAATACGGGACCGTCCTCCAAGTCGCGGAAATACACTCCCGCTTCCGCGAGATGCCCCGCCGCAACTTCGGCCGTGAGGAGCGCTTCGATCCGGCCCTGAAGCGCCGCGTAACCGGTCTTTGTGATGACCGGCGTCCGGTCGCACACCACATCCGCGTTGATGAAGCGGTAGTTGGCGTGACAGGCCTCATGCCACGTAATCTCCGGGTCATTGCCGAGCATGATCCCGAGAAAAAGCGCCACCGCCGCTATGATAGCGTGGAGGAAGTACTTTTTGACAATGTTGGTGATGGCTATTTTCATGATTTGCACAAGAAATCTGCACTAAACCCGAATCTCGAAGTACGGAATCCTAAACGACGTACAAGGTCGGACCTTAGGGGCAACTTCTTCAAGCCTGCCCCGTACCACCGTCTTCGGTTGGTATCGGGGGTCCGACCTTGTACGTTCGCCATTCTCGATTTTAAATTTTGGTTTTCTTGCGTCATGTTATTTCGAGTACGAAACCCGAGACGGCCGTAGAAGCGCACGAGGTGAAACCCAGAAATACAAGGTCGGACCAGAAATACAAGGTCGAACCTTGAAGAATCGATTCCTAAGGTTCGACCTTGTATTTCTGTCAAAATCGGCCTTAGGTGTATTCAGTATTGACCCTGTGAAATACGACGTAGTCGTACCTGCTTTGCAGGATTTCACCAGGGTTGACATATTGTTGCGTTTTGCTATCATGCATTATGACGAACCTCTCCCCGCCTCGTGCGGGGGGATTTGTTTTTTATCGATTAATTCGATCTCCTTGCGGAGTTTTTTAAGATTGACGTACTTGGCCCGCTCCAATAATTCTTTGACGATATATGTTTCATGTTGCTTTGAGGTACGAGGTCCGACCTTGTACTCTCATTTACTCACTATCTCCTCCACCGCCCGAGCCGCCGCCGCCCCCTTCTCCTCCTTCCCCGCCGCCGGGGTCGCCGCCGCCTATGGGTGGGCCGCCGCCGTCCTCTTCCGAGCCGGAGCCGCCGGAGACGCCGCGCGCCGAATTGGGGCGCACCTGTATCTGCGGTACTTGGGTGTAGGTGAAGTTCGCGATGGAGCCGGCATTCGTCACGCGGAAGCAGTAGGTCGTGTCGGGTGTAACCGAGGAACGTGAGCGGAGCGAATATTCGAGCTCGGTATACTGCGGTGCGCCCGTGAGTGAGTGCGCGGGCGTCTGGTTCGTCGCGGTCATGAGGAAGCCGGAGACGAAGGTGCCCGCGGGCGTCGAGAGATCGGGGTTCTTCGAGGTCGCGCCGGCATTCACCACGTACGCCGAGAGATCCATCGTCCAATCTTCGGCGGAAGAATTGTAGGCGCCGACTGGGGTCCACGCCGAGCACGCGCCGGGAGCATATTCGAGGCGGTAGGCATAATTCGCTATCGTCGACCCTGTTCCTGTGTTCTTGACCTGGATGCGGAGGCGCCTCCGGTCGCCGACGTAGACCGTGCCGGTGAGCGGCGTGTCTTCGGCTTGGGATGCGGCAGTGGCGCCCGCTTCGGTGCCGTTGTCAAAGCGCCAGCGGTAGTGGAGGAGCTCGGCGACCAAGGTCGGGAAGGTCCAGCAGACGTTGTTGGTCTGGTTGGTGGAATTCATCGCGGAGAGACCGCCCGTGTTCGAGCACGCGTCGGAGTCTTTGAGGCGGACATAGCTGAACATCTTCGTTCCGGTCGCATGGATATTGAAACGCGAACCCGGCGTCGCGGAGAAGAGGTAGATCTCGTTTCCCTCCGCGCCCGTGATGTAGGTATTTGCGAAGGAGGAAGTGGCGGCGGATTTGAACTCGACCTTGACCCCCGGCGTCGTGATGTAGAGGTAGTTCGTGGTGGAGGCATTGTTCGCAAATGTGGTCGACGCGGTACTATTCGCCAACTCGAGGTTCTGGAATGCGGAGGTGCCGATCATCGTCCCCGAAAGCCTCTGGGGTACCGTGCCGGAGAGGGTCGTCGTTCCGGAGTTATGCTTGAACGTGGCATTATTCGTGAAATTCCCCGTGATGGTGAGTTTGGTGGAGGGGGCCGTCACCGCGCCGGAGGAAGCGTCGATGAAGAAATTGCCGATTGTGGCCGGATTCGCGCCGAAGGATTTCGTTCCCGATCCAAGGAAGGTTGTCGTGGCGAACGCCGACGCTCCCGTCATCGTTCCGGAGAGGGTTTGTGCTGAAGTGCTCGAGAAGTAGACGGTGCCGGAATTATGCGTGAAGGTGGCGTTGTTTATATAATTTCCGCCGATGGTGAGAAGTGGGGGGGCGGTTACAGCGCCCGAGTCGGAAAGGATGCTGAAATTGCTCGTTGAGGCCGCGTTCGCGCCAAAGGTCTTCGTCCCCGCGCCGAGGAAGACCGTTGATGAGGCGAGCGAGGATGCGCCCGTCATCGTGCCGGAGAGTGTTTGTGCACCCGCACCGCTGAAGTACATGATACCGCTTCCCCCGGTGAATGTGCCGGAATTTGCGTAGTCGCCTAGGATGGAAAGGAGTGCGGGGGCCTTTACTGTCGCCCCCGAGAGAACGGTGAAGTTCGTCGTTGAGGCGTTCGCTGCAAACGTCTTCGCTCCCGCGCCGAGGAAGGTGGTGGTGCCGAGCGCCGAACCTCCCGTCATCGTGCCGGAGAGCGTTTGTGCCGTCGAACTGGAGAAATAGAGCGTGCCGAAGTTGTGTGCAATAAATGCACCGTTATTCCCGTAATTTCCGCCCACCGTAAGAAGCGTGGGTGCGACGACGGTGGCGCCACTGTTAACAGTGAAGTGCGACGTCGACGAGGCATTCGCGTTGAAGGTCTTCGAACCCGCGCCGACGAAGGTCGTAGTGCCGAATGCGGAAGTACCCGTCATCGTGCCGGAGAGCGATTGTGCGGAAGCGCTGTCGAAATAGAGGGTGCCTTTATTGTGTGCGAACGTGCCGTTGTTCGTGTAGTTGCCCGCTATCGTGAGCTGGGAAGAGGGGGCCGTCACCGCGCCGGATCCCACATCAACGGTGAAGTTGGTGGTGGAAGCCCTATTGGCGCCGAAGGTTTTTGTGCCCGCCCCGCGAAATTCAACGTTGTTGAATGGGTTATTGGCACTGTAACCAACGGTTTGTGCTGAAGAACTGTCGAGGACCACCGTGCCGTTGTTGTGCAAGAACACTCCCGGGCCCATGTCCTCGAAATTTCCGCCAATAGTAAGCCGGGTTGAAGGTAAGGTGACCGTTCCGTTGACGATCTCAATACCAGCCGTTGTTGTTGCGGCATTCGCGCCAAATGTATACGACCCACTATTCCCGTTGTAACCACCAAACGAAATGTTGGCAAAAGGAGAAGACGTTGCGACGATAGTCTTCTGTATCGACGAAGTGGCGATAAAGTTTAAGAACCCTGTGTGTGTGAAGATCGAAGTGGAAGAGGCAAACCAGTTGCCGGAAAATTCAATTGTTTGATTCTCGGCAGAAAAGATAGAACTCGTCGCTGTGCCGTCTTGGCGCAAGCCAGTCGCGAGGCGGATATCGCCGTCGGGACTCGGATTACCGTTGTTGCCGTGGAGTCTCACGGGGCCGGCGGGTCTGTACTCCGTACCCGGAGCGATATACAGTCCTTGCCCTGCTTTCGTTTGAAGCCATCCGGCATTTGAAGTGAACTGAATGCTGTTGTTGTTATCGTAGTCATACTCACCAAGGTCCGCATTCGTGGTCGAGGTGCCGTTGAACGCTTCGTGCTTCACAATGACGTAATTCTTATAAAGGTCGAGGTTGACGACGTCCTGATCCGTAACTGCCGCTTTGGTGAAAGTGAACGCGCGGAAGGTCGGGTCGCCGTCGATCCAAACTGCGACCGGCCGGCCTGCTCCCCAACCGCCGCTTGTTCTTATTCCCGAGAACTGCCACGAGCCGTTTCCGGCCAAGACCGTCGTCGTATAAATATTCGGGGTCGTGGTGCCAACACGCAATTTAAGCGTCCGGTCGGCATCAACGTAGGTCACGCCCTCGTCCTCGAACACGCGGCCGGAGACGGTGAGACTGGTGACAAAGTTCCAACAGTTCACGCCACCGGAGTTGAGTCCGTTCGTCACCTCGATGGCGTTGCCGTGGCAAGCGTTACTGTCCGCAACATCGACGTACTGAACGTTCTGCACACCCGAGACGGCAATGCCCGCCTGCGTGCCCGCTATCGAGGAACGGAGTTTTATCCTCGTACCGAACGCTTGGCCGTTTAAAGTGAGGTTCGTCATGGAGGAGGTCGCATTCGCGGGGAAGCGTATCGAGGTCGACGCAATGGCCGCGGTGAAGGTGCCCGTCGTCGAGGCGTTGTTGGCGAAGACGATGCTTGGGTTGGTCTGTGCATTCGTGCCGCTATTGTTCAAGATGGTGAGGTTGTTCCAGCCGTTGGTTGAGCCCGTCATCGTGCCCGAAAGCGTCTGCGGGGACGTGCCACTTAAATACACCGTGCCAGAGCCCGCCGTGAAAGTGCCGGAGTTGGTGTAATTGCCGCTGACGGAGAGAAGCGAGGGAGCAGAGACCGCGCCGGAGCCCGAATTGATGGTGACGGAGCCTGTGGTGGAGGCGTTTGCGCCGAAGGACTTGGTGCCCGAGCCGACAAATTGAATGTTGTGGAATGCATTCCACGCGGTCGGAATGGTCATACCCAGGCTTCCTCCCGTCATAGTGCCGGAGAGCGTCTGCGTCGCGGGGCTAGAGGTTGCGAAGTAGACGGTACCCGAGTTAGAGGAGAACGTGCCGTTGTTGGTGTAGTTGCCGGAGACCGAAAGAAGCGGAGGTGCAGTGAGCGTGCTTGAGGCATTCGTGAGCGTGAGATTCGTCGTCGAGGCGTTGGTGCCGAGTGCGGCCTTGCCCACGATCGTGAGGTTGTTGAATGCCGAGCTCCCCGTCATCGTGCCGGTCGCTGTTCCCCCGATGCGGTAGGTGCGCAGGTCGTCGTTGCCCCAGTCAATGAATGCGACATCGGTGGAGTTCAAGGCGGCGAGGGCGGGAGCGGTAGCACCCGCGATATCGTCGAGACTGCCGAGGAGGGTCCACGTGCTGCCGTTCCAGCGATAGGTGCGCAGGTCTTTGTTGGTTTCGTCAATGAACGCAACGTCGGTGGAGTTCAAGGCGGTAAGGGCGGCAGTACCAACCGTCGCAATATTGTCGAGACTGCCGAGGAGACTCACCGTCGTCGTCCCGAAGAAGACCGTCCCGTTGTTGTGGGCGAAACCGTTCGCGGAGTTGTTGGTGAAGTTGCCCGATATCGTGAGATTGGTGGACGGGAGCGTCACCAAGCCGGAGCCCGCGTCGATGGTGAAGTTGGTGGTGGAGGCGGCCATCATGAAGGTCTTCGTACCGTTGCCGGAGAACGAGACATTGTTGAACGCATTGGTCCCCGTCATGTTTTGTGAACAATTCCCCAGCACTTGTGCTGACGACCCGTTAAGTATTGTGATTCCGCTGTTATGTGTAAACGCACCGCCACAATAAACGAAGTCACCGCCAACTGAGAGAGATTGAAGGAGCAATTACGGTGCCCGCATTCAACTCAAAGTGCGTCGAAGTGGTCGCAGCGTTTGCGCCAAAAGTCCACGAACCGCCTGAGCCGTTGAAGGAGAGGTAGCCGAAGGGTGACGATGTTGCGATGATACTCTTTTGTGCTGTTGATGTTGAATTGAAGTCAATAAAGGCATTCACGCTACTCGTAAATATTGAGGTAGATGATGCGAACCAATTTCCTGCAATCGCAATGGAATTATTTCCCAGAGTCAGTATCGATGTCGATGCCACGCCGTCCTGCCTGAGACCTGTCGCGAGCCGAAGGTCGCCGTCGCCGTTTCCTCCCGCGTTGCCGTGGAGCGTCACGGTGCCACCGGGAGCATAGGTCGTGCCGGGGGCTATATATAGTGTGTTCGTGGCTTTTTGTGCGAAGTTTGCGCCAGTCACGCGGAATTGAATGTCCTCATCATCATCCGCGTCGTAGACTCCGAGGTCGGCGTTCGTCGTCGAGGTGCCCGTAAACGCCTCGTGCTTCACGATGACGTAATTCTTGTAGAGGTCGAGGTTGGTGATGTTGTTCGACGTACTGGACGCTTTGGTGAAGGTGAACGCTCGGAACGTCGGGTCACCGTCTACCCATGCATGGACTGGTCGGCCTGCACCCCATGAGCCGTTGTTTAGAATACCCGGTATCTGCCAGAAGCCGTTGGCCGCAATAGTGGAGGTCGCAAAGAGTCCTGCGGTTGTTGTTCCCACGCGCACGCGGATGGTCTTCCCTGCCGTGGTGAGTTGGGTCACCCCTTCGTCGGTGTAGATACGACCCGAGAAAGTGAGGAACGAGAGGAAGTTCCAGCAGTTGTTGCCGCCTGAATCGGTACCGTTCGTCACATCAATCGAGTTCCCTGCACAAGCATAAGAGTCTTTGACATTCACGTATGAGACTGCTTGCGTGTTCGTGGCGACCAAGCCCCACGGGGTACCGCCGGATGAGCTTCTTAGCCATACTGGTGAGCTTGCCGAACCGTTCCACGAGATACCGTTGAAGGAGGAGGTGGCAGAGCCTGAAGTGAAGCGAGCGGAAGTGGACGCGACCATGGTGAAGAGGCCGGTGGTGGAGGCGGCGTTGGCGAAGACGACGGATTGCGCGCCCACACCACCGCCCGTGCCTGAGGTGTTTAATATTGTGAGATCGCGGAAGGCGGAGGTGCCCGTCATTGTGCCGGAAAGAGTTTGCGCCGTTCGTGTCGCATAGCCATTCAAGTACACCGTCCCCGTACCTGCGGTGAACGTGCCACTATTGGTATAGTTCCCGCCGATGGAAAGAAGCGGTGGTGCGGTGACCGCGCCGGAGCCGGACTGGATGGTGATTGAGCCGGTGGTGGAGGCGTTCGCGCCGAAGGACTTCGTGCCCGAGTCGACAAATTGAACGTTGTGGAATGCATTCCACGCGGTCGGGATCGTGGTCATCATGCCACCCGTCATGGTGCCGGAGAGTGTCTGTGTCGCGGGGCTCGTGGTGGAGAAGTAGACGGTACCCGAGTTTGAGGAGAACGTGCCGCTGTTCGTGAAGTTACCACCGATGGAAAGCAGCGGGGGCGCGGTGAGCGTGCTCGATGCGTTTAAGAGCGTGAGATTCGTCGTCGAGGCGTTGGTGCCAAAAGCGGCCTTGCCGACGATCGTGAGATTGTTCCACGCTGACGCTCCCGTCATAGTGCCGGTCGCCGTACCTCCGATGCGGTAGGTGCGGAGGTCGTCGTTGAACCAGTCGATGAACGCGACATCGGTCGAGTTTAGGGCGGCGAGGGCGGGATTATCGACACCCGCGATGTCGAGACTGCCGAGGAGGGTCCATGTGCTTCCGTTCCAGCGGTAGGTGCGGAGGTCTTGGTTGTTGGCGTCAATGAATGCGACATCGGTCGAGTTCAAGGCGGCGAGGGCGGAAGAACTGACACCCGCGATATTGTCGAGGCTCCCCAAGAGGGTCCATGTGCTTCCGTTCCAGCGGTAGGTGCGGAGGTCTTTGTTGCTGTCGTCAATGAACGCAACATCGGTTGAGTTCAAGGCGGCGAGGGCTGGGACGCCGACAGTCGAGATATTGTCGAGACTGCCGAGAAGGGTCCAGGTGCTTCCGTTCCAGCGGTAGGTGCGGAGGTCGTCGTTGGTTAGGTCAATGAATGCGACATCGGTGGAGTTCAATGCGGCGAGGGCGGGGGAAAAATCGACATTCGCGATATCGTCGAGACTGCCGAGAAGGGTCCAGGTGGTGCCGTTAAAGCGGTAGGTGCGGAGGTCGTCGTTGGTGGAGTCAATGAACGCGACATCGGTCGAGTTGAGGGCCGCGAGGGCGGGGTTGGTGCCGACAGTCGCGATGTTGTCGAGGCTTCCGAGAAGGGTCCACGTGCTTCCGTTCCAGCGGTAGGTGCGGAGGTCTTGGTTAATGTGGTCAATGAATGCAACATCGGTCGAATTCAAAGCGGCGAGGGCGGGATTGCCGACACCCGCGATATTGTCGAGACTGCCGAGAAGACTCACGGTCGTCGTCCCGAAGAAGACCGTGCCGTTGTTGTGCGCGAAGCCGTTCGCGGAGTTATTGGTGAAATTCCCCGAGACTGTGAGGTTGGTTGATGGGAGTGTTACGCGAGCAGAGCCGGATTCGATGGTGAAGTTGGTTGTCGAGGCGGCCATGGAGTCGAAGGACTTCAATGCTACATTTCTGAAAATAATATTGTTGAAAGCATTAGAAGCGACCATCGGATTATTGACTCCGATTCCCTGTCCGCCGCTTGTTGAGTTGAAAATCACCGTCCCAGAATTGTGTATAAAGGAGCCTCCACTCTCTTTATACAGCGACCGTCCTATTGAGATGCTGGTAGATGGCGCCGTAACGGTACCACTCGTAAGGGCGATGTCGGTAGTAGTGGCAGCATTCGAGCCGAATGTCCATGCTCCATTGGTCCCAGTGAAGTTAATGCTGAAAAACTCAGTGGTGGTTGCTACAATAATTTTTTGTACAGTTGATGTTGAGTTAAATACGACACCATTTAATTCGCTCTGAAAAAAGATTGACGTTGAACTCGCGAACCAACTCCCCGCAAGCGTGAGATTGTTTGCCGCCATCGTCAAAATCGACGTACTCGCCACCCCGTCCTGCCGCAGACCTGTAGGGAGGTGGAGGTCGCCGTCGGGGTTGGTGGTACTGGCGTTCCCGTGGAGTGTCACCGCACCGCCCGGCGCGAATTCACTTCCCGCCGCAATATGGAGTTCCTGCTCCTTTTTCACTTCGAGGGTGCCGCCGTTCGCGTAGTACTGGATGTCGCCGTCGTCGTCGGCGTCGTAGGCTCCGAGATCGGCGTTCGTCGTCGAAGTGCCGGTAGTGGCCTCGTGCTTCACGATAACGCGGCTTCGGTACAGGTCGAGATTTTTAATGTCGTAGGCGCTCGTCGAGGACGCCTTGGTGAAGGTGAAAGCGCGGAAGGAGGCATCGCCGTCCATCCACACATGAATCGGCATGCCGAGGAAGAAGCTGGTGGTAAAGATGTTCGGTATCTGCCAGAAGCCGTTCGCCGCGATGGTCGAGGTGGAGAAGATTCCTGCGGTTGTGGTGCCGAAGCGCGCCTTGATCACCTTCCCCGCCACGGCAAGTTGGGTCACCCCCTCGTCGGTAAAGACCCTGCCGGAGATGGTGATCGCGGGCGGGTTCACGACCGTCCGGACGATGATGCGCGAGGAGTAGAGGTCGCCGCCGTTCGCATTCCCCAAGACATCAAGCGTGGCCACTCCGCCGGGCATATTCATTCCGGAGACGGTTGAGGTGGCACGGTGTACAACGTTCGTGATATCCGAGCCGGTAATCGTGGCGGGGCCGCTCGTGTTCTGGATGAGCGTGTCCGAGGTTCCTCCCGCTTGCGAGCTCGCTTCGTGGAAGTAGGTGTTGGTGACACCCGACCACTCGCTCGGGTCCCAGTAGGTGAAATAGTTCTGGAGCGCGGTACCGGGGGCAAGGGTCTTGTTCGCAAGCAAGTATTGAGGCTCGAGCTTGGTGATGGTGCCCGTCTGATTGACAACGATCTTGGCGTTGTAGAGAGAATAGCTCACACCGGAGTTCGTCGATGAGGCAACGAGGCGGTAGTTCTTGCCGGTGGTGGGCGTGAAAGTGACACGCACGCGCTCGGGGGTGGTGGTGGAAACACCTTCCTTCACGATCTGCTGTTTAAAAGTCCAGCCGCCGAAGACGTTCGAGCCTTCTTCGAGTGCAATACCCACGCGTCCGTGGGTTTCGGTCAGTTTGACTTGACCGCTACCTCCGACGTTCGCGAAAGCAAGATCTTCGCCGCCACCGCCACCACCCGGTTTGCCGCCAACGCCACCCGTACAAGCCGTATCACTGCCGCCGCCTCCGCCGCCGCCAAGCGCATTATCCACCCCCGGTCCGCCGTCTCCGCCCGAACCACAGGTGGCGTTATTGCCGCCCGCGCCGCCGCTACCCGCGTCTCCACTACCACCGTCACTTCCCGATGTTGCGCCACCAATAGCCGAGAACCCCATGTTTCCCGCGCCATCCGGACCGCCTGCGCCGCCGCCGCCGCCGCCAACGTCGTTTCCACCATCCGAAGTGCCGCCGTTCCCGCCGACGAACTCGATATGCCCCACAGTATTCGTGAGATTTCCTCCCGCAACGCCCGCTCCGGCACTTGCACCCAGTCCGGCATCGGCGATAACCTCTTCGTCGATGGTGCCGTTCGCGGTGTTATTGTACGTACTGTCCGTTGCGGCCGCGGCATTGTCGGATGTGCCGCCGACGCCGACAACGATAGTGCCCGCACCGGTCGTCGTCGCGAAGGTGGAGGCCGCATATGCACCACCACCACCACCACCACCGGTGTTGGTCTGAAGCGACCCGCCGCCGCCTGCGCCCCATGCTTCGACAGTGAGGTAACTCACATTTGGTGTAAGCATGTGCCGATATGTACCGGGAACAGCATAGATCGTCGACGACGCCGCCTGTGTCAGCTGATACGTCACTTCGGCCGCGAAGGAGACGGTACCGTCCCACTTGGAGGCGTCGTAGTACCAGTACTTGGGCTGGGAAAGCGGGGTGGTGATGGCGCTCGTGGTCGCGATGACCTCCGAGCCGAGTTCGATCTGTGTTTCGGTGTCGGTAATGGACGCGGCATTCTGGAGGATGACCACGCGGATGGCTTGGGCGGATTTGCCGACCGACTGGTTCTCCCACACGGCGACGTAGTCGTTCGCACCGGCGGTCGGGGTGAAGGCAGTGCCGCTCCGGTAGCGGATCGCGGTCGTGCCGGAGACGTCGACCGAGGTCACGGTGGCAAAGGTCGTCGCGTTCCGCAGAAGGAGCCGCGACGCCGCGCCGGTCGTCGAGGCGACCGCTTCGAAGTAGTACGACGCGTCGTTGTACTGATTGGTGTCGATATTGATGATAGCGGAGGTGGTGGCGAAGTTCCCCGAAGTCGCGGTGAAATAGCCGTCGATCAAGTTGATTTCTTGGCGTATCCCGACATCCACCGCCGCATATGTCGTCGAGGGTAAGGACGGCAGAAGCAGTGCGAGCATCACCACGGTCGCAACCATCTGCCGGAACAAAGGGGAACCCTTAAGAAACTTCCCCAAAGGGTTACCCTTTGTTCCCCTTTGTTACCCTTTGTTCCCCTTTTCCCAAAGGTTCCACCTTGGCGGAATACAAAGAGGGGCCTTTTTTCTTGGAGTACGAGGTCCGACCTTGTACGACGCATCGAGCGACCAGAAGTACGAGGTCGAACCTTAAGGATAAGAATCCTTGTCCACGTCGTCGCTCGGACGTTGAGAAGCTGGGGCACCTTCTCCCGCTCCTCGCTCGACGTAGTAGGAATCAATCCTTCAAGGTTCGACCTCGTACTTCTCTGCAACACCCTATATATAGAGTGTGCGAGCGAACGGACGGTTGTAAGGAAACGCTTGAGCATGTAACTGCTTTACCCAGTGAAATAAGATCTAAGGCGGTTTTTCAGAAAAAGTTTGCCCTTATAAGTTTTCAGATATTTCTCCCGATGAGTTGCATCTTGTTGGTTAAGACACGCTTCGTAATATATAAGATCGAAGGGCAAACGGTGCTTGGTTGCCTCAACCAAGCCTTTATTGTGCGACCACAATTTCTTGCTCACGCAGTGGGCGTAGAAATTGGAAGTACTCCTGTGGTGCGCCTTAAATCTTGAACGCAAATTGTGCGTATAGCCGGTGTACCACTTGCCGTCCTTTTTGCTTCGTAATATGTAGGTGTAGTAAAACATGATGTTTCAATTTGCGTTCATTTCACGGGGTGAATGATAGGAATTATACCTTGGCGAAGTGAATGCTCTGATGGTGGCTTTGTTGCGGGGTTTCATGGAATCTTGTTCTCTATCTCTTCTGTCGTAATGTTCGGGGCTGATGATGTTGAAATGCTTGCCCCGTACCCCCGTCTGCGGGTGGTACTGGGGTCGAAATCTCGAAGTATGAGTTGTTGTCATGTTGGAATATTGAAATATTTAAATATCTGTTTTCTTCTTCACTCCCTGCGGGGTCATGACATACCCTCTTTCTTCCATGATCTCTTCGAGTATCACCTCTTCTCTCGAGCGCCCCGGCCTTCGCTGTTCCCCCGCCAACCCGCCGGTCTTCAGCTTTGCCGTAAAGCTCGCAATGAGCCGCGAGCATTGCTCGGCCAAATTATTTAAATGTTTAAATGTTGAAATATCGATGTATCCTACATCACTCGCGACGTAGGTCTGCGCCCGCACCTCCCCCGCGGAGGCCTTTGCGATGTAGAGGTAGTTGAGAAACTCTTGCTTGGTGCCAGACTCAAAACCCTCGGCAATGTTGGACATGACCGAAACGGCCGCACGCTGGATCTGGTCGCGGAAGCCGTTGTCGCGACAATTGGCGAGCGCCTTATAGACCTCGCGCACGAGCTCGCGCGAGCGTTGCCAGCAGATCAAGTCCTCAAATTTTTGTACGGTTGCCATAGTAAGAGATTTAAAAATTTAAAGATGTAAAGATGTAATTTTTGTCATAACTTTTTGTTTTCGTGTGTCCACCTGTTGCATTTCAATATTTCAATATTTAAATGTTTAAATTTCCGTCTTCGGGTGGGGTCATGTTTAAATGTTTAAATGTTTAAATTTCTGAGGCTGGTTCGGGGGTCATGTTTAAATGTTTAAATGTTTAAATTTCTGAG
>Ga0155709_118_pt2 | contig 14730 bp, 7 predicted proteins | sample RifCSPlowO2_01_FD_107366 | JGI IMG/M metagenome (GOLD analysis project Ga0155709, IMG submission 107366) | Candidatus Lloydbacteria bacterium RIFCSPLOWO2_01_FULL_54_18
CCAAAAACTTTACTATGCATGAAATATTAACGAGAAGAAAAATTTACGGAGTATGTTTTACGAAACTGAATAATCTCTAACGGGATGAATATTCTCATGTTTTCAACCGACCGCGCGGTATTTGACGAGGAGTCTCCGGTGCGCCGACGGCTCACGGAACAGGCCTCACTCGTTTCGGGGATGCATGTGGTCGTCTTGACGAAGAAAAAGGATGCGTTCGACAGGAGACACTTCGGAAAGCACGTTACGGTCTACCCCACCTCCTCGGTTAACCGGCTCGCGTATATTGTTGACGCTTACCGTCTCGGCGTCGAGATCCTCCGGGCCGGCCGCCATACGTCGCGGTGGCTCGTAACGACGCAGGACCCGTTCGAGGTCGGCGTGGTGGGGTATCTCCTTGCGCGAAAGTTCCGAGCACCGTTTCACGTGCAACTGCATACCGATCCGTGGAGCGAGGCGTGGAGAAGGGGGCACATCTTGAACCGCGTCCGTTTTTTGCTGGGACTATTTCTCTTGAAGCACGCCGACGGGATCCGTGTCGTTTCCGAGCGCGTGGAGAAGCGCGTCTTGGGGCTTGGGATCCCCCGCGAGCGCGTCACGAAGATACCCATCTACGTTGACACGGAATATTTCTTCGGCGCAAAACCCGCCTTTGATCCGCGTCGCACTTATCCGGCGTACGGAAAGGTGGTGCTCTCGATCGGCCGCCTTGAACCCGAGAAGAATTTTCGCGGGCTCATTCGCGCGTTCGCTATCGTGCACAGAGCGCATCCCGACGCGCTCCTCCTCATTATCGGAAGCGGTGCCGAGCGTGAACGTCTGCTTTCGCTCGCCCGCTCGCTTTCGCTCGATGATTGCGTCAAGATCCTTCCTTGGGCGCGCGACGTCGCGACTTACTATAAGACCTGTGATGTCTATGTGCAGCCGTCGCTCTATGAAGGGTGGGGTCTTGCGGTAATCGAAGCCTTGGCTTCGGGTGCTCCGGTCGTGATGACCGACGTGGGATGTGCCGGAGAAGTCGTGAAGCATGAGGAGTCAGGTCTCGTCGTTCCGGTGAATGACGAAAAGGCCCTTGCGCATGCAATCGGACAGTTGTTGGATAATCACACGCTTGCGCTCTCCCTTGCGGGGAGCGGCAACGGAGCGGTGAAAAGACTTGCCACAAAGGCAGAAACGCTCATACTATACAAAACAAGCTGGGAGAACACCTTACTTCATGGGGAAAAACAAGGCAAAACTTAATCAGAAGATCTCTTTTTCGCGCCGCTCGCTCGGGAGTGAGAACGAAGCCGTTCCTGCCCCGCTCGCACGCTTGGCGAATAAAACACACCGCGTGTCCTTACCTCGCGGCAAGCCGACGGGGTATTCGGCACGCGGTACCGGGGGTGTTTTTTTGGAAGAGGAATCGGCCGCCGCCGATGCTGACTTTAATGTATCCCCGCGACAGAGTCGCGGGGTATTACACACCAATAAGAAGATCGTTGTTATCGGGGGCGGCACCGGGACTTTTACCGTGCTTTCGGGTCTGAAGTACTATCCCGTTGACCTCGCGGCGGTGGTCACGATGGCGGATGACGGCGGCTCGACGGGGCGCTTGCGCGACGAGTTCGGCGTTCTTCCGCCCGGTGATCTCCGTCAGTGCCTTGTCGCGCTTTCCGAGGCGGGAGAGGTCATGCGCAAACTCTTCAACCATCGCTTCGATAGCGGCGAACTCGCGGGACATAATTTCGGCAATATCTTCATCTCGACACTGGAGCAAGTGACGGGCTCTTTGGATCAGGCACTTGATGTCGCGGGGCGTCTCCTAAACATCCGCGGGCGCGTCATACCGGTCACGCTCTCTAAGGTCGGCCTCATCGCGGAACTGAAGAACGGGAAGGTGCTCGAGGGCGAGTCCGCGCTTTCCGACTACCAGCTCGTCTCGCGCTTCGGCATCAAAAAGATCTATCTCAAACCGAAGGCGAAGGCGAACAAGAAAGCGATTGATGCGATCGAGGATGCCGACCTCGTCGTCGTGGGGCCGGGGAATCTCTACGCATCACTCATACCGAATTTCCTTGTCGACGGGATCGGCCGCGCCCTCGTTGCTTCAAAGGCAAAAAAGGTCTACGTTGCGAACCTGATGAACAAGAACGGGCACACCGACGATTTTTGCGTCTCCGATTATGTACGCGCGCTGGAGTCCGTCATCGGCAAGAAGCGGGTCTTTGACGCGGTGATCTATAATACGAAGAAGCCGACGCAGGCCCTCTTGCGCAAATATGCCGACGAAGGTTCGCCGGTCGAGACGAGCTCTGAATGTTTCAAAGAAGGTTTCAGACTTGTCGGGGCGAATCTCCTAGCGGATGAGATCGCCAAGACCGCGAAGAAGGATCTTCTGCGGCGCACACTGATACGACACGATCCGAAGAAGTTGGCAAGCGTCTTGATGCAGTCGCTCTGAAATACCACTTTTTTATTTTTCTTTCGTTATCATTTCCATGGGAAAAACGATCGGCTTCATCGGGCAGGGGTGGATAGGGAAGAACCTCGCGGATCACTTCGAGGAGCGCGGTTTTTCGACCGTACGCTATGCGAAAGAAGAGCCCTACACCGCGAACAAAGACAAAGTGGGGGAATGCGATATCGTCTTCATTGCCGTACCGACACCGTCGACGCCGGAGGGCTTCGACGACCGCATCCTTCGCGGTGTCATCGGGAACGTCGGCAAAGGAAAGATCGCGGTCATCAAGTCGACCATACTTCCGGGAACGACCGACGACCTTGCGAAGAAATATCCGGACATCTTCGTTCTCCACTCTCCGGAATTCCTCCGCGAAACGTCTGTGCGACACGACATCGATTATCCCGACCGCAATATCGTCGGTGTACCGAGCGATTGTTTCGAGGATCCGCTCTGGCTTGAGCAGGCGGAGACCGTCATGTCGGTACTTCCCAAGTCGCCCTATCGGAGCATCTGCAAAGCGCCCGAAGCGGAACTCACGAAATACGGCGGGAACAATTTTCTTTACGCAAAAGTGGTCTTCATGAACATCATGTATGACCTTGCGCGCCTCCATGGCGCGCGCTGGGACGTCTTAGCCGAGAATATGAAGGCGGACCCGCGTATCGGCACTTCGCACATGCAGCCGGTGCATCAATATTCACACATGGGCGGCAAGGAGGGTCGCGGAGCGGGTGGACATTGTTTCATCAAGGACTTCGTCGCTTTCCGCCAGTTATATGAAAGGACGCACCCCGACGACCACGAAGGTATTGCGCTCCTCCTTGCATTCGAGTCGAAGAACAACCGCCTTCTCCGTGACACAGGAAAGGACCTCGATCTTCTTGAGGGTGTTTATGGAAAACTCGGAGACGATATCGCCAAAATGGGGGAGGCGCTCGTCAAAGAGGAGGACGACGTCGACGCACTGGAAAAAGCGTATCGGAAGAAGGATCTCCCGACGATCGAAGCGGCCTATCAACGTTCCGGCGACGACCTCCTGCGCTTGGCCGAGGTTTATGAAAAGACGGGAAAGGACATCGAAGATATTGAATCCACCGTCAAATAGATAAGCAACGATTTTCTTAGGCGGACGCCACGTGTCGACCGTCCTTCTTTTCTTGTGCTAGTATCTATCCATGGCGAAGATAAAAACGGCCGAAGAGATCATACGACTGCGCGAATCGGGGAGTCGGCTTGCGCGCGTACTTCAGGGGCTCAAGCGAGCAATCGCGCCGGGCGTGAGCACCAAAGCACTCGACGCGCTCGCGGAGAAGCTTATTCGTGCCGGAGGTGATGTGCCCCCCTTCTTGAATTACACTCCGCGCGGCGCGAAGACGCCCTTTCCCGCATCGCTTTGCGTTTCGCTCAATGACGAGATCGTTCACGGGATTCCGAGCGATGAGCGCATCATTAAGGATGGTGATGTGGTCTCGATCGATCTCGGTCTTTCCCACGAAGGAATGATCACAGATGCCGCCCTCACCGTCCCCGTCGGCAAGGTTTCTTCCGATGTACTGCGCTTGGTCAAAGAGACGGAGCGTGCACTCAATGAGGGGATTAAGGCAATACGGGTCGGCGGCCACATCGGCGATATCGGCGCGGCGATCGAGCGTGTGGCGAAGGGAGAGGGCTACGGCATTGTGCGCGAGTTGGGCGGCCACGGCGTCGGCCATCATGTCCACGAGGACCCTTATGTTCCAAACTACGGCAAAAAAGGGACAGGCCCGATCTTAAAGGAGGGGATGGTGCTCGCACTAGAGCCGATGTTTTTGCTCGGGAAGGAAGATATCCGCATGATGCCCGACGGGTACACCGTCGTTTCGAAGGACGGAAGCGTATCGGCGCATTTCGAACACACTATCGTGGTCACCAAAAACGGGGCTCTAATACTGACCCAAATAACCTAGGGCCTATCGGAGGTATAATGAGGGGATGAATTTCGAGTCAAAGGAAACGCTCTCGCCCCCCATAGAAGATCTTGTCGCGTATCTCGGCCGCGCGGCGTCCGACGCCGAAGAGGCGCACCCTGCGCAGCACCAAGAACCGTACTTCTTGAGCAGAATCTCTGATCGCGCGGGAGCACTCTACGAGAAGGTTCGTGGCGCCGTCGACAATAAAGAAGAACATTTCCTCCGTCGGCACGCGATCCGGCGCGTCGTTAAGCGTGTCGGCTGGCTTTCGGGAGATCCGAAGATCATTGCACAGACGCTCATTGCGGAGCTCTATCGCGGCGGACATCTTCCGCGCAGGCGCGTGTCCGCGCTCGTGGTGGAGGAAGTAGAGAGGTCGATCGCGGGGTTCATTGCGCTTTCGCGCGCGGTCGAGCGGACGGTGACCGTTCCGGAATTCCTGCGACTGCGCATCTACCTTCTCGACATCGTTTCCGGCGCAGTGGAGGACCGCCTCTATTCGACGTACAACGAGGAGGCGGTCGTGACGACCCTTGCGCGCATCCTCTCGGAGTCGATCCACGGCGATGTCCCGCAATGTTCCGAGGACGCCAAAGCAAAACTCTTCTATCTTTCCGCGTGGCGGAGCATGTTCGGCGCCGACAGGTCGCTTTCTGTTTACAAGCTGTGGACCTTGGAGTATCCGCATTGGGAGCATGTCGACCGCGAGAGCGCGACCCAATTGGCGGAAGTGTTCGCCCGTTTCGTCACTCGCACCGAAACACTGCTCGACGACCCGTTCATCGACCGGCTTGTCCATCGCACGCACAACCATGCCGTTGCGATGACGGTAATCTACGGACTGGTCAAACGCTATCGTTTCGGATTGGAGACCGTGATGAAGGACCCAGCGCAGTTCGACCGCTACGTGCGGGAAACGATAGCGCTCATGTATCGGCGCGATATCGACCGCGCCCGCCGCCGGTCGTGGCGCGCGCTTCTCTATATCTTCCTCACCAAAGCACTCGTCATCTTTTTGGCGGAGTCGCTCTACCTTTCGGCGTTGCGTGCGGGAGGGATCGAGCCGCTCTCGCTCGGGATCAACCTCCTGTTCCATCCGTTACTGCTTTTCTTCATTACCCGCGGGATTTTTCCTCCGGCAAAAGAAAATACGGAACGGCTGGTCCGCCTTATCGGCGCCTTGGTATACGGAAAAGAATTTCCGACGATTGTCGTGCGCACAAAGTCGTGGGGAATATTGGGCGACATCGCACTTGCGTTCTATGTTGTCATTCTTTCAGGTCTTTTTGTGGGCATCATCGCGCTATTGGAGAAGCTCAACTTCCACAGCATCGACATCGCATCTTTCCTCCTTTTCCTCGTTTTAGTGGTGTATTTCGGGTTTCGTATACGCTATACCGCGCGGCGCATGGAGCTCATGGGCGGACACGAGGGCTTCTTCCGCTCGCTCGCCGAGCTCGCGGCGCTCCCCTTGGTCTCTTCGGGGCGCTGGCTTGTGACCAAATTCGAACGGTTGAATATCGTCGCCATATTCCTCGATTTCTTTATCGAGCTTCCCTTCAAACTTGTCCTCGACTTTTTCGACGTTTTTTCGCGGATGTTGAGGGAGAAGAAGGAGGAGATCTACTCCTAGGTTCCCCGACGCGTTCGGAGCGTTTTTGCTATAATAAACGGGATGGTCCCGTTTGAGGTCGCGGATCCGAACAGAAACATCAACAGCATGAAATCGTTCACTATTACTGAAACTAAGCGGTCGGCAACGCGGACAAGGAGGTTCGCGTCCTACCTCTAACGGGATGGAACAAACTCAAGGAAATAACCGTTTCGAGCTACCGAAGTTTTCCTCTACTGAAGAGGAACTCAAGTACCTGCGCGAGCGGGTGATAGAGAAGGAGCGGGAACTCCAACCGAGTGGGGAGCCGCCGCATCCGAAAGCCGTCGTTTCGCGGGAGGTTATCGAGTACGGGAAAAAAGTTCCCGAGGAGGTCCTTGCCGAACATCTCATTATTGAGAATCCGCAGTTCGAACATGCCGTTGAGCGCTTGAGCACTCTCTCCCACAGGGAAAAGATGCGCGAGCTCTATAAGATCTTGGCCGAAAAGGGGATCTTGAATGCGCTCAAGATCGTCGGCGCGCAGAATAATCCGCACATTGAAGACGATTTCCACGGCGTTCTTGTCGAGTACGTGAAAACGGGAGGCCTTGTTCCGGGTCTCGACAAGGAGCGGGAACTTTCCGCGCTACTCCGTACGACGCTCTACGAGGTGACGCTCCCTTACATGGGTGCACAGGAGGGTTCGCGAGAGTCGACGTTCAAAGAGGTCATTCTTGCGATGGAGCGGTTCTTCATCGGCGTCATTCCGGCAGAAGGCGCCTCGGTGACGAATTTCGGGCCCGTGTCCCTTGAGTTGGTCCTTTCGAATTTTTCCAATGACATCGTTTTCTATATCGGCGTGCGCCAAGAGATGAAAGATCTTTTCATACAGCAGTTGCTCGGCTCATTCCCGACGGCGAAGGTGGAAGAGTGTCTTAAAGACTATAATATTTTCAATGAATTCGGCGTTGCGGTCGCTTCGAGCGTCGCACCGTCGTCGAATTTTGTCTACCCGATCCAATTTGCCGACGATGCGGGCAAGGACCCGTTGACCACGATACTCAATTCGTTCACCAAGATCGAACGCGACGGAGAGGGCGCGGCGATACAACTCGTCATGTACCCCGACCAGGACAAGTTGGCGGGAAAAATGAAGAATGCGGTGCGGCAGATGAGGCAGGGGGTTGCGATTTCCCGCGCCATCGACATTCCGCTCTCCACGGGCGGCACGGTGGTCAAATCGATAGGCGATTTCTTTTCCAGTCCGGCCAAGAGCGGCGTGAAAGAGGCCGAACCTGATCAGTCGAAGCGCGATGCGGTCGAAAAGGCGATCACGCTGATCGACGAAAAATTGGAGTCGCCCATTGTGCGTACGAATATGCGCATCGTGGTTTCGGGCCCCTCGCGGGAGCGCGCGGAGGCCATCCGCACGTCGATCGAGGCGGCATTCAGCCAATTCAACCGCCCGCATGGGGGAGGAGTGAAATTCGTCCACGTTGAGAAAGGCAAACTACAGGAGCTCCTCCACAATTTTACGTTCAGGGAGAACGACGGGAGTGATGCTTTGGTCCTAAACACCAAGGAGCTCGCGACAATCTACCATCTGCCCGTTACGATCGCCCAGCATGAGGCGCCGCAACTGAAGACCGTGAAGGCGTCGTCCGCTCCGGCCCCCTCCGACCTCCCCTCCGAGGGAACGCTAATCGGGGTGAATAAATATCGCGGCGAGTCACGCGAAGTGCGGCTCACGAAGCCCGACCGACTGCGCCATCTCTATACCATCGGACAGACGGGTACCGGTAAGTCGGTATTCCTCAAGAACTTGGCTGTTCAGGACATTCTGGCCGGAAACGGAACGTGTTTCATCGACCCCCATGGGTCCGATGTGCAGGACGTGCTTGCCGCAGTTCCCAAAGAGCGCATCGAGGATGTCATCTATTTCGACCCGTCATACACGGCCCGCCCGCTCGCGCTCAACATGCTTGAGTACGATATCAACCACCCAGAGCAAAAGATCTTCGTCGTCAACGAAATGCTCGCGATCTTCAAGAAGCTCTATTCGTCGAGCCCAGAATCGATGGGCCCTGCATTTGAGCAATATTTCAGGAATGCCACCATGCTCGTGATGGAAGATCCCGAAACAGGGAATACACTACTCGAGATCCCGCGTGTTTTGGCGGATCCGGCGTTCCGCAACCTCAAACTCTCGCGCTGTAAGAACCCTATTGTGGTGCAGTTTTGGCGTGATATCGCCACCAAAACTTCCGGTGAGTCCGGTCTTCAGAACATGATCCCGTATATCACGAATAAGTTCGACGTTTTCATCTCGAACGATGTGATGCGCCCGATCATCGCGCAGGAGCAGTCTTCGTTCAATTTTCGGGACATCATGGATAACAAGAAGATCCTTCTGGTGAATCTCGCGAAAGGCAAGCTCGGCGAGATGAATGCGAACCTGATCGGGCTCATCATCATCGGCAAGTTCCTCATGGCGGCGATGTCCCGCGTTGATTCCTTCGGGAAAGAACTCCCCGACTTTTATCTGTACGTCGACGAGTTTCAGAATATCGCGACACCGTCCATTTCCGCCATCCTCTCCGAGGCGCGCAAATACGGCCTCTCGCTCAACCTTGCCCATCAATTCATCGCCCAGCTTCCCGAGGACATCAAGGCGGCGGTATTCGGGAACGTGGGAAACATGATCGTCTTTCGTGTGGGGACCGAGGACGCGGAATTTTTGGAATCACAATTCGCACCGATCTTCAAGGCGTCGGATATCATGAAGATCGAGAATCGCAACGCCTATGCGAAGATACTCATCCACGGCAAACCCGTCTCGCCTTTCAATTTGGAAATGTTGCCGCCGCCCGCGGGCCATCCGGAGATCGTCGAACAAATGAAGAATCTCTCGTATCTCAAGTTCGGCCGTGACCGAAAGTTGGTCGACGACGCCATCATGCAACGCTACCTTTCGACCACCGCCTCGAAGCCGGCAGAGGCACCCAAGGCGCCGGCACCGGCTCGCGCCCCCTCCGTGGCGTCCGCGGTCGTTCCTCCCGCAGCGGTATCCGTCCCCCTGACGCCCACTCCGCCACCTCCCACGAACATCCCGACTCCCGCACCACTTCCGCCATCCCCCGTAGCGCCTTCACTGCCGAACACTCCGTTTGCGTCGGCCTTTGCAGAGGCAACTACCCCGACGGTGCCGCCCCAGATGTCGTTGCCAGTCATTCCCCCGCCGCTCCCTCCGGAGCCTGTTCCCGCCTCTATAGTCCCTCCGGTTCAAGTACCACCGCCACCGCCTCCTCCGGTTGCATTCACTCCGGCTCCGGTGCCCCCTCTTCCACCCGTCACAGCTCCCGTTGAGAGCGCATCCGTTCCACCTCTCGTTGCAGTGCCCGTAAGCACGATGGTGAGAGCGGTGGCAACACCCGAGCCGACACCTCCACCGGAATTGATCCAGCAGGTCCACGCTGTTTCACCATTTGTCACGACGGCACCGGAGCCCGCATCGCCCCCGTTCCAGTCTCATCCGGTCGATTACCCGCCGCTTGATCAGCGCCGGACTGTTTTTCAACCCCTTGCATTCGTTACCGATGTCCCCATGCCACCCTCGGCGCTTTCCCCGGCAGTTCCGCCGACAACGCCGCCCCAAAAGAGCGCCGACGGCGAAACAGGAGAGGGTAATGCGGCACAAGGTAGAATGATGACCAAAGATGTTGAAGTGGGCGGCTTTCGTATCGGTGAGACCGTTCATTGGACAAAAGGCGCGGACGATCTCCCGCCCGTCAAGATCACCGGTTTTTCTCCTTACGGAGACCGTATCATGTTCGTGGGTTCGAAGATCGGCATACCCATTGACGAGATCGTACACCTCTCCGGAGCGGAAGGGTCCGGTCCGCTCGCGCAAAAGAAGTTGGGAGTCACCGATGAGGCAAAAGCACTTGTCGCGAAAGCGGACGCCGGCGGTGTCCCGCTCTACTACACCGAAAGCTTCAAACGCATTTTGGCGGAGAATGAGATCCCGTATCAAGACGACATGAGTCCGAGTGACGGCATCGCGCGTCTGCGTGAAAAGATGGAGAGTGGAGAGGCGCAAGTAGTCGCACGGCCGCCGGTGCCCTTGTCTCAAGAAGCGAACGCACCGCTTAACGACTGGACGACGCTCCCCAATCCGACGCCCCCGCAACCGGTGTCGCAACCGCCCTCGACGACTTCCCCCCGAGACCCCTATCGCGAGCCCGTCTGATACGATTAGGACCTTTTTGGTCAATACACAAGACTTGCCCCCCTTCTGCATAAGTCGGCCAAGGACTTAAAGAAACCGGTCGTTTTTGGTCTGACAGACCTTCTTTTTTGCTGTAGAATAAGGTGAGGAGGACGGCCTATTTTCTTGACTTTTTACGATTTTGTTTGTATAATTTTTTTATCATAATCTATGCATAACGAAGGCCCACAGTCAGACCGACGGCGTGAATCTCCCGATAAGGGTGAGTTGCGCATGAGAGCGGAGGAGGATGCGCTGATGCAGTCGCTCGCCACCAAGAAGGAGAAAGGCGAGATCACCGAAGAGGAGGTCAACGAAAGTCTGGAACTTCTTGTGAAGAAACACAATATCGAACGGACGACGGGCATGCCTTTCGCAAGCGACGAAGCGTTCGACGAATTCGATCGACATGCAGGTGGGATGGAAGGCGACTTCGCTCCCGACCTCGAACTCCCTCTTGAACAAGGGAAGATTTACCGATTCGACGGAAAGGAATGGGTCTATATGGGGTTCAACAAGGAAGGCGAAAGAATTTTACGTCGGGAGGGTGACGAGTCCGGCACGAGCGAGGAGCTCCCGCTCGGAGGTCTTGAAGCGCGCTCTTTATTCCTAGATACGTCCGAAGGGTCACCGCGCGGAGAGGACGCGGCTGACGATGACACCACGAAGGAGACTCCCCCAGATGCGCATCACCACTCTGCGAGCGCACCGCCACCCTCGGAGATAGAAAGCGTTTCAGCGCCGGCAGAGGGTGGGGCGGCACTGGAAGGTGACACTGAAGCGGCGGAACACAATGCGGAGATTGCGCAGAAGCTCAATCTGTTGGGAGAAGCGATACAGGAACAGCATGATATCAGCAATGCGAACAAAGATGCGCGAAATACGAATGATGACGCAAAGAAAAAGTGGAGTAACGCGGAACGCGAACTTCGGCGACTCTATAAAGAAGCAAAAGCGCTTGCGATCGATCTTGTCGGCGGAGAAGTGCTTGCCCCGCTCGTCAAACTGGCCGATGCTTCATGGGTAAAAATAAAACCCGACGAAGCAAAGGCGCGCCCGAAGGAAGAGCAGGATGCCTACTTTGATGCCGACCGCAGAAAAAGGGCTTTCTACAACCAACTTGGAGCAAAAAATGTGAATCCGAAGATCGCGGGGAGTCTCTACAAGCGATCGCTCGACCGCGCGAAGGATCTCGACTGGCTTGCGAAAGAGCTTAAAGAGGGGAATGTCGAAGTGCTGAATAAGCCGCAGGCGCGTGGAGCGCTCGAGTGGCACGATGTTTTGGTGCGCAGACCCGATCAGGCGGAGGCGGTGTTGGGTGAGATCCTCCCTATTGTCGAGCAGTATCGGTCGCTTCCCCCGAAGGAAGAACGCCCGAAGAAAGAGGTCAAAGAGAAAAAGCGCCCTATCGAGCGCCTGCTTGAAAGTCTGGCGTCGGGTCAAGATATCGACGACGGAGTGCTCCGGAGCTTCATCAAGGGCGGACGGATGACGGCGGACGAGCGCCTCAATCTTGAGACCGAACTCGAGCGACGCAAAGAAAAGCGCAAAGCGGAGCGCGAGGGCGGAGAGGGTGAAAAGCGCCCGTCATATTCGGAATATGTACGTGAGCTGGTGCGCGACGGGAAGGGCGAAACTGTTCCGTGGGATGCACTGGAAGCGCACGCCAAAGACCCCGACGTCGCGGCATTCATGAAAGCGCATCCCGAGTTGGCGCCGAAGGACGATGAAAAACAAAACGAAAAACAAAGCGCGAAAAAGGTCGCAAAGCCGACACTTTCCGGAAAGGCCTTGGCCGACGCGATCGAAGCGGGCAAGCCGATCGGCGTCGTCGCCGAAGAAGGGTGGGAGATCAAGGCGGCCGCACGGCGAGGGCGAACGAGTGCTCAACCACCCCCGTCGACCAATGTCGACGAAAGAGGGAAGGATGTCGCCGAAAGAGCCCCTGCATCTTTGAGTGTTCAGTCAAAAAGTCTGGCAAGCGAAAAACACCCCGAAAGCAATGAGGATGCAGTGATCGAAGACAAAGAAAACGGTATCTTTGCCGTTTTGGACGGCATGGGCGGACACGCGGCGGGAGCGGTCGCTTCAACGTCGGCCCGCGACGCTATTCACAAGGCACTGCGCGGACTTTCTCCCAAAGCTTCTCTCGAAGACACAACGGAGACGATCAAAGAAGCACTGCAGAGTGCCTCGGCGTCGCTACTTGAAATGGGTAAGGCGGATGCGAGTCTTCACGGCTTAGGCACGACGGCGACGATACTCAAGATTAACGAAGGTGATAACGGCGAGCGCATCGCGGTGGTGGGCAACGTTGGAGATAGCCGTGCGTATGTTATGCATGCGGACGGCACTTTTGAGCAGATCACACAGGATGATGATATTTTCGGCAACCTGCATGAGCCGCTTACGGCGGAAGAGGAGACCTCTTTCAGAAGTAAACTGAACAACGAGACCGACAGAGATGCATTGAGCGAGAAAGAACGAGTGCTCTTCGGCAACAGAAACAGGATCACCCAAGCTTTGGGCGGCGAGTATGTTGAACCGCGCATCGCTTCGGTCGCGTTGCGCATCGGCGACAAGCTTCTCCTGACCTCTGACGGCATCCACGACAATCTTACACAAGGAGAGTTGAAAACGCTCCTTGAAACCACCGAGGGTGCATCCGACGCACCACTCTCTCCGGTGGAGCGCATTGTGGCCGCGGCACAAAAACGAAGCAAAGAGGTCGACGCCGACGGGCATCCGGCATTGCGCGCAAAGGAAGACGACATGACGGCCGTACTAATTGATTTCGCGGAAGAAGGAAGTTCGAGTGTGGTAAATGAACAAGAGCCAGGTGCGGCGTCGAACGAGGTTTTGGTCCAAGGAGCAAATGCAACCGAGGTCTTGCCTGAGCCTCCGCTCACGGTTTCCGTGGGGTACGAAAACATGCTCAATGAGGCGGGCGGTCTCCGGTCGGGGGAGATTGTCACGTGGCGCTCATCGACCGGAACGGACTTCCCCAACTTGAAGATCAGCGGTTTTTCCAAGGACGGTGCATATGTATTCACCGAAGGATCGAGTACGGGGATTCCTATTGCCGAGGTCTTTCCCGCCCAAGTTACGGAGAGCGGTGTTTCCGACGAAGCCCCCCAGATCTCCCAAGACGAGTTGCGTGTGACGATCGAACAATATGAGGCGAAGGCCGACCGCACGCCGGAGGACGAAAGCAAGCTCGCCGCGCTCAAAGCGATCTACCGTTTGGGCGAGGTGGATATTGCGACCGAAGCGCTCGGTACGGGAGTCACGCCGAACGAGCCGACAAAGACGGGGCCGACGCCGGAAGCACATGAAAAGTTGCTTGCCGCGGCGCGAGAACGTGTCGAGGAGATGAAAAAACAATTCGGTGAAGGAAGTGTGGAGGTGAAAGATGCCGTGAGCGACCTCTACGCGCTCCAACTGACGTCGATAGCAAAAGAGGAAAAGAAGGTCGTGCCCGTCGAGGTGGGCGAGGCGGCACGAAAGGCTTTTGACCCCGAACGCGAGCTTGCGCTCATCGCCCGCCTGCCGAAAGGAGAGCGGAGAGAAAAACTGAAAGAATACAAGATCAAACTCATCTGGCAGAGGAAGGGCATAGCGCGCGCACAAGCAAAAGCCATCGCGGCGATCCGCAAGAACCCCGATATGACCGACGAAGAGTTCATGGAACACTTCGGAGAAGAAGCCAAAAAGTATGAGGCGTCGGAAGCACAGCGCGCTCGCGCGGAGGTGATTTTCGGCAAATACAAGCAAAAACACGAAGCGGTGGAGAAATATTACGCTCAATATCCCGACCCGAAGGATCTCTTCAGGGCGGTCTTCGGCATTGATGCGAAAGGGTCGGTCGAGATCGTGAAGGGGCCGATGACGCTGTGTTTCCGGTTGAAGAACGAGGATTTTGTGAACGTGTACGGCGGCAAAAGATATAGCGACGACCGAGCGGTTTCATCCGAAACACGAAAAAAAGCCGGTCTCGCCGGCGGTTTCGCGCTCCACGGGAGCATAATCCCTGAACTTGCGGGGACCCTACTCGTTGAAAAGGCCACGCTCACGAACAAGATATGGGGCGACCCCGAAGCGATCCGCGCACACGAAGAACAGCATGCCATCAACAGCTTGTTTCAGGAGGACCTTCGCCACGATCGGCAGTTCGAGAAAGAGACAGGTGCCTGGGAGCTTGTCCTCGATGCGGCGTCTCCTCAAGAGGTACGCGAGGCGTTCTTCAAACTCTTGCGCGCACGGCGCGAAGGAATGGAAAACCACGGTTACGCCTCCGATGAGATATTTGCATATCTGCGGGACGGACGGTCGCCCAAGGAGATTGTCAAGATTCTCACCTCAAACAAACTTTACGATTATTTTGATAAAGAACGGAAGAACATCAAGGAAGACCTCGCCGGTTATCGCGGTGAGCGGTTTACTGCCGAGGAAAAAAAGATGTACGACAGCGTGG
>Ga0155709_102_pt2 | contig 12565 bp, 11 predicted proteins | sample RifCSPlowO2_01_FD_107366 | JGI IMG/M metagenome (GOLD analysis project Ga0155709, IMG submission 107366) | Candidatus Lloydbacteria bacterium RIFCSPLOWO2_01_FULL_54_18
GATTGGCGTCGGTGTTGGTGTTGGTGTTGGTGTTGGGGCAACGACGGCGTTATTCACCGTAACGGTGATGCTCGTTGCGGTCCCGACATTTCCCGCCGCGTCTTTCGCCGCCACAGAAAGCGTGTGTTTCCCGCTCGCGACCTTCTTCGTATCCCAGACGACATTGTACGGCGCAACGGTATCGGCGGAATCAAGATTTGTCCCGTCGAGTTTGAATTGCACGGAAACCACCCCGACCTTATCGGAAGCATTTGCGGAAACGACGACCGAAGAACCGGAAACGGTCGCACCGTTTGCGGGTGAGGTGAGGGAAATGGCAGGTGCCGTAGTGTCGACGGGAGAGACGGTCGTGCTTGGCGGAGGAGGTGTGCTTCCCTCTGACCTTGCCGGCTGAGTAACTACCGGTTGAACGACCGTCTCAGGCGGTGTCTCCAGTTCAGGCAAAAGAGACGGACTTGCCGTCGGTTCAAGGCCGACGCGCGCTTCCGGCACGACTCCCGGTGAAGTCGGACGCTCTTCTTCGAATGACGGTGACTCGCCAAGCACGAACGAACGCATCGCAGGCACTGTTGCAAAAGCAGCAGCCACACCGCCAATGAGGAGGAGCGCCGCGAGTGCCGCGCGCGGCCACCAACGCAGTGAAAAAATCTGCACAGAGGGCGCCGAGGGTGTACTCTCGACGGACGGCGTCGACGACACGGACGAATCCTGCACCGGAGCGGCCATTTGCGCCGAGAGTTGATGCCGTTCAACGACGGCAAAAGCCTCGTTCACATCCTGCTCGGACCAGCCGCCCTCCTCCATGAGCGTCCTCTTGATATCACCCTTGCGTAATCCGGCAAAGAGCTGTTCGCGAACGCTTGCGATCAGTGGTTCATTCATCATACCTCAAAAGAGTATAGCATCAGACAAAGCACGGAAAAAGTGCCGGTGTGCCGCCACCCTAAAACCGCTCCTTAATATACTCCCAGAACGGCTTCCCTATCCCCCGATGTCCTTTCGCGATGAGCACGGTCTTCCGACGGCATTGCTTCGCCACCTGTTCGGGAATGGACCCGACGCCAATCACCTTCGTGATACCTCCGCGCGCCGCAGGAAGAAGCACGACGTCGTACGCACCCTCTGTGCTCTTCAAGATACCCGACGCAACGTAGTCGGAAAAAATGACCTTCGACTCGACGCCGCCGGGAATCTTCATTTTCAACTCCACCACACGCTCCTCGAGGATACTCCGGTAATACTCGTCGCCTTTCCCGCGCACATCTTCGGGGACCACCATGGCAACCGTGACCTTCGCACCGAACGTCCGATAGAGCGCGGTCGCCACCTTGCCGGTGAAGCGCAGATTGGGATTCGCATCAACGGCAACGGGAATGAACACGCGGTCCATCTTCTCGCCGCTTCCCAACTTCACCGTGAGCATATCGCATTTCGCGCGGTGGAGTACGACGTCGACCTTCCTTCCGAAAACGAACCCTTTCGTATCGACGTCGCCGTCCCAATTCATGAGCACAAGATCGGCGTTCTCTTCGATAATCGTGTCCAAGATCGCCTCGGGGACCGAACTCGAGCTTACAATGCGCGTGTCGACGTTCAACCGTTTTTTGGACATGTCCTCCTCGATCGCATGAAGGAGATGCTCTTCCCTTTCCGAGTGGAATGCATCATCGGCGTTTTGGCCCTCTTTCATTTCGTGGATACGGAGCGCAATAAGATCGCCGCCTTCTTCGCGGGTCATCGCGGAGGCGATATCAAGTAACTTCCGCCAATCGCTCTCGTCGCCGACCGGTAGCACGACGCGATACTCGCTCTTCGGGTGGAAGCGCACCGAGTGTTCGTAGACCACGTCGCGTTCGTGGTCTTCGCGTTCGACGTACTTGGCATATCCGAGATAATTCACAAGACCCAAGAGGAGCCACGTGCCGAAAAAGTAGATCGCCGTGGGAGAAACATGGAAGAGCGCGACGCCGAGCGCAATGTAGCATGCAACCCCCAAGAGCGGCAGATACGGCTCGAGCGGCACGATATACTGCCACTTCACCTCCGGCTTTTCGCGGCGCAGTTGGATATATGCAAGATTGAGCTGAAGGAAGAGTCCGATGAAAAGGATGTCGGCGAGTCCGGCGATGTCCTTGAGCGGGAGGAGGGTTGCAGCGGCAATAATGATAACGAGCGAAAGTAAAAGCGCACGCGTCGGTACGAAATGGATGGGGTGCATAACGCCCAGTTTCTGCCAGACGAGCTTGTCGCGGCCGAGCACAAAAAGCACGCGCGAAGAGGAGTAGATCGTCGCATTCATGGCGGCCAAGTTGGCGAGGAGACCGCCTACGAGCATAAGCATGTAGCCGAACGGCATGAACTGGCTTCCCGCCGCTATCATCGCGCGGTCTGCGGCGCCACCGATGAATTGCCACGAAGGCGTACCTCCCCCGTCGGTCGCCGCGATGATGACGAGTGCAATCAAGACATAGACGGCGGAAACGACGCCCCACGAGATGAAGAGGCCGTGCTTTAGAGCCCGTGCGGGATTCTTCACCTCCTCTCCGGTCTGCGCCTGTATCTCGGAACCCTCGAACGCGATATAGAAGAGTGCGGCCGCCTGAAGTACTCCGGCAAGACCCATCGGCAAGAACGCGGAAAAGTTGTATGCCACAAGCTCAACATGAAGCGCCGCATGCTTCAACCCGAACAGAATGAACGCGCCAAGCAAAGAAAGGATGACGAGCACGATCGCACCGCCGATCTTGCCAGAGAGTTTGACGCCGCGGTAATTGACCATTCCAAAGACGACGACGGCGAAAAGAGTGAAGAACAAACTCCACGCCGCGGAACTCCATCCGCCCGGAGAAAATGCGAGGAAATCAAAGAAGAACTCTTCCGCGATGAATCCGAAGGAAACGGCGTAGAGCGAACAGGCGACCGCGGAGGCCATCCACGAGAACCACCCCGAAAGGAATCCTTGTACCGATCCGAGCCCTTCCGAAACCCAGTGATATCCGCCGCCGGCGGCCGGGAAGGTCGTCGCGAGCGCAATATAGGAATTAAGGTTGATGAACGCGATCGCCGAACCAAGAAGCATGGAGAGCACGAGCCCGCCGCCCGCAAGACCTGCGGCATGACCCAAGAGCGTGAAGACGCCTCCGCCTAGGAGTGCGCCGATGCCCAAAAGCGCCACCTCGGGTATGCCGAGCGTGCGCGCAAGGTGGAGTTCGCTGTGTGTTGTCCCGTTGGCTTGTTTCATGGTGTAAAGACCGCGACGCGTTTTATTGTACCCCGTAGTAGACCCCGATGCACGAGACCCTGTCAACTAAATATCTACCATCAAAATACAAGGTCCGACCTTGTACGTCTCACTCCTTCACAAAAACCGTCTTTGTGGCACTCGTGTGCCCGCGACGAATAGTGACCGCAGAAAGCGGAACGGCAAAACGCTCCGCAAGGAGCTCCCGTAAACGTTCGTTTGCTTTGCCGCCCTCTCGCGATGCGTTCACAGAAACAAGGAAACGGCCGTCGCGACCAAGCAGGACGGACTCTTTCTTTGTATCTACGATTACTTTTACTCGGTATTCCATCCTATGAGAAATTACTCGAGCTTCAGCAACCACTATCCGTGCCAAACATCCGGGCCATCATCCATTCCGGTTTCCTCTGGCACAGCGGCTGCCGTCTGCTCGTAAATAGGCGTGCCCTTTTGTTTCGAATTCCATCGGGTCATTTCGAGACCAACCTCGGCACCTTGAGCCTTAAAATGTCGTTCGATTCTTCGTGCAACTAATTCCGCCTCCGGAGCCGGACGGATAAAGAAAAGGGGTGCTCCGCCACCACTGCCGTCACTTGCCCAGATGCACCACTCGGGCTCTGATTCAATGCCACAGGAATACTCGGCAATGAGTTTCTCGATACCGACCGTGCGCTCGGCATTGGAAGTCTGCGGCACGTCAATGCTCGAGACAATGGTCGGTTTCGGTCTTTCTTCGTTCGTCATAATCGGCCGGTAATCTTCAAATCTATTTTTGTAATATCCTCGCGATCGCCTCACCGAACGCCTCCGCAGAAGAAGGGCCGTCGGCGGTAATAAGGCGGCCGTCGGAGACGACCGGTTCGCGTTTGTATGAAACGCCGTTCACCTCATAGATCGCGGGGAGTTTTTCGTCGCCGTTCCACCCTGTCGCTTTTTTTCCCCGAAGGAGGCCGCACTTCGCCAGGATGCGTGGGGAAATGCAGATCGCACCGTAGGGCATTCCCTCGCGCGCGTCGGCGTCTTTCATGATGCGCACGGTCTCCTCGTTGTCGAGCGACTTGAGCGCACCGGGGCCGCCGATCGCAAACACTGCGTCGTAGTCTCCGACCTGAACGTCCCGAAGGACGATCTGGATAGGTATCGACTCGCCAATGTTCGACTTTGCCGACCCCCCGTCCGGACTCGCCGTCACGACCGTGTGGCCCGCGTGCTCAAGGACATATTTGGGGTCGTGATATTCCTTCGTTTGAAACCCGTCCTGTGCAACAAGGAGTAGAACTTTCGCCATATGAAAGAAGTATAGCAAATCGGGTACAAAAAACCCCGTGGTGAAACAGGGGTTTGACACAATGTGCTTATGGCGTGCCTTCGAGAACGCGAAGTCGCTGTCTCAGCTCGCTGGAGCCGGCGTACGCGATGGGGTGGCGCGCACTCTCTTCGTCACCCCAGCGAATGATCGCTCTGATTGCGGCGAGTGCGGCGGCTTTCCCGACCCAGCCGATAGCGATGCGATCGACGTCGAGCTCGCAGCGTTCGAGCGAACCCGTGTTGCGGATGCAGTGGTTGAGGTCGCCCTGCACCACATGACCGACCTCGTGGGCAATGACCGCACGCAGATGAACACCCAAGTCCTGTACGAATCGCCGGCCGACGCCGATGACGAACACCGCGCCTCTCTTTGACTCCACGACGTCGTTCCATGCACCCGCGCCCGCACGATCCGTGACGCACAGGAGCACGGGGCGCCCGCGCATCTCGGTCTTGCGCAGGAATTCCTCGGCGTACCCCCTTAAGCGCGCGTCTTCGAACGGAACCATCCGCTTCTCTTTCCCCAATGCGCGGTCGCAGAGTTCGCGGTGCTCGTCGGTGCCTATCGCCCCCGTCGCCGGAAAGGCAACGAGAAAAGCAAGTAGCGCCAGCAACTGCTTCATCCGAACCTCCTCACTGTCATCTCAACAAGTACTACAACGGAACTTTGCCTTCGTCAACCCAGTTGTGAAAGGTCTAAGGAATACTGGCAAATTCAAGCAGCACAACAAGACGGGAGACGGCTTGAGGTCTCTCCTTGGCTTTTGCAAGGTGAGACCTCGAAGAAGTTGGCCGTCTTCCATCTTGTACTTTGTGGTAACTCCATTAAGAAAAATCCCCGGCGAAAGGCCGGGGGTATGGCCTCGTCCATAAATAAGTTCTACAAAATATGGACGTGATACCACAAGAGTACTTCCATTTTTCTAATCCACCTAAGGCGGATAAGAAAAATTGGTCGCACAAGGGGCCGTAACACAAATAGCGGGAAGGTTATTTGTGAACGGCCCCTATGTTGCACTAACTATACGGAAATCATTTTCGGGGGTTTTTTCGACGGATCGACTTTTTTCGCGCCGAGGCATTCCCGCACCAACGCATATTCCCTCTTTGGAAGAACGAGGATATGGCCGGTGTGATCGCGCTTCGGGTCGTCACTGAATGATTTCACCGAAGGCGGCACCCCGTCAGGCGCTTCCCAGATACGCACGCGCCGGTCTCGCGCATCAACGGCGACGACTGAATCGATTCCCCCCTTGGCATTTGCCACGCCGAAACCCAAGAGTGCCGTGGAGTTCGACGCATGTTTCGGGAGGAACGTGAAAAGGTAGTTGCCGCATTTGGCGTAAGTGCCGGGAAGCGAAAACTGTTTCTCGCGTTCGCCCCAGTTCTTCGGAGTCCATTTGACCAGGACGTCCGTATGCGTGGAGATACGGAGCTGTTGCTCTTCCCCAAGAGCGGAAACGGCGGCAAACAACATGGTGCACAGCACGATAATGAAACGCATCGGAACCTCCCGCAAAGACTCTCTCTTTTCACCCTATCTGCTACCAAGCATCTGTCAATAATATAGAAGGATGGCCGACCCACTTCGCAGGATTTCATGGGGTTGACCCTGTAGTGAGCCCAAAAACTGGGCGAGTTACCTTTTGGCACATTGCGCGTGAAAGTCCCTTCTGTCTTTACTTTAATTGTGTTGGGGTCTACTACAGGGTTGACAGGAAATATATTAGTGTATATACTACACTTAGTTACCGTTCCTTGACTCCGTGATGTTTGGAGTGGAGACTACGGAATAGTTGTCATCCGAAAGGAGTTTCTCATGAGCCCTTCGCGGAAAACGTTCGCGACACGAGCGACATCGTTTGCCCTTCTTGCAATGACCCGCGAAGACATCCGAGACGCGGTGGTAATCGGAGCGGGTGTTTCCGGCGCAGCCGACCTCTTGACGCTCTCGTTCACCAACATGGAGCGGGTAGCGCTCCTCGAGAGACACACCGGAGCGGGAATGGAAAACTCCCATCCGCTCTATAATGCGCAGACGTCGCACGACGGTAGTACGGAAACAAACTACGACATTCCGCACGCCCTCGAAGTCAAAGCGGACGCCGAGCTCCTGCGTGCGCTCTTGAAAAAAGTGAATGACCCGCAACTCTGGCAGAAACGCATGCGCATGGCACTTGCGCTCGGCGAAGAGCAGGTGCAAAGGCTTGCCGCGCGGTATGAAGCGCTTAAAGAGCACTATCCCCTCTCGTTCGTCACCGATCGTGCCGAGATCGAGAAGATCGAACCAAAGCTCGTCCTCGGAAGGGACCCGAGCGAGAAAATCGCAATCCTCGTCTCAAAAGACGGCTTCATCGTGAATTACATGCTTCTTGCGCAACGCATGATCTCGCTCGCACTTTCGCGCAAGCCGGGCTTTGAGGTGTGCTACAACACCGAGGTCGCGGGTGTCGAGCGGATTGCGATCGAAGGCGTCGACGGGCCGCTCTATCTGGTCAAAACCAAGAAGCGGCAGTTCGTCACGCGGGCAATCTTTTGCGCGGCAGGGACATACAGTCTCGACTATGCGCAGTCGATGGGTTACGGGACGAACCTCGGGGCCGTAATGCTCGGCGGGAGTTTCCTTTCCGCAGGGAATCAAGTGCGCGGCAAGGTGTATCCCATGCAGGAAGAAGGGCTTTCGTTCGCGGAAATGCATATCGATCCGGATATTCTCGACATGCGTGACTCGCGAGTCGGGCCGACGATCGAGTTCTGTCTCTGGATGCGGGCGCGGATGCTTCGCACATTCCCCGACTTCGTGCGCATCAACCTGCGTTCGCCGTGGCGGATGTTGAAAAGTACGATCTCGATCCTTTTCGCGAACAAGTTGCTGGCGTTCGTCGCCCTCCACCTTAGCTACCGCATTCCGATCCTCGGAAAATGGCTGGTATTGCGAAAGGCTCAACGAATTATTCCCACCCTGCGTTATCGTGACCTCACGTGGCGTCGTAACGCCGGAGGTATTCGTCCGCAGATTGTTGATCTCTCGACCAAGAAACTCATCATGGGGAGCGTGACGATCACTGGTGAAGAAAACGGCGAGCCGCTGATCTACAACTCGACACCCTCCCCTGGTGCCTCGATCTCGGTCGCGAACGGCGTGCGTGACGTGGAAACGATGCTCCGCGTCCTCGACGGGCGCTACGTGTTCGACAAAACGTCGTTTCTCCGCTCAATCGGAATCGATTGTTCCATAGCACCCGCGCCGAGTGACGAGAAGGCGGCATGAGGAGCATGCTTTAACCACCCCCCCCCGAAAGCGTTCGCAAGAACTCGCTCCGGGGGGTTTTCATTTTAAACAAACAGCTATGAAGGCCCTAGACAGGCTCATAAACTTGTGAATCCTTGGCTTTCCACATGTTCAAGTAGAAATCGGGCCTGTTGCGGGGTATAATATGCGGATGGAAACACCAATAATAAAACGTATCTTGGTCGTCGAGGACGACGCGGTTCTCGCAGGCATGCTCAAGCAATCTCTCGAAGGAGCAGGCTTCCGTGTTGCTCACGCAAAGAACGGTGAAGAAGGAAGGGCCTTGGCACTCGAGGGCACCCCGCCGGATCTCCTGATCGTCGATATTGACATGCCGAAGATGGACGGTGTCACGATGTTGAAGATGCTCCGCTCGAAAGGGCTGACGGCTCCCGCGTTTATGCTCACGAACTTCAATCAAGCGGAACATGTTGCTGATGCGGCTGAAGCGGGTGCGCTCGAATATCTGGTGAAGGCGGACTGGGACCTGAACGACATCGTGGAGAAGGTCAAGTCGCGCCTCCTCCCTGCGCGAACCGCATGAATCCCGTTAGAGATAGGAATTACATGGTGCACTTCCGTCCCGCAAATTTCATTGCGTATAAAATATTCCTTGTGTCAAAAATTTACGGAAAGTATTTTATGAGACCGAACGATCTCTAACGGGATGAAAAAATTTCTCGCAAGCATCAATGTCTTCCGGCAATGTCGTGAGCTCGACGTGCCGCTTCGGTCTTGCCCGCGCTTTTTGTTCATACTGATGGGCATCATCATCATCGCCTCCATCCTTATCACCTACGCCGTCGGTGAGCGTTACGCGACGCCGGAAATGGTCATCTCTTCGGTCACCGCCCTCACCATCGCCCTGATGGTGATCATGCACGTCATCGTTCAGGCATTCGAACAGGTGGTGATTGCACGCCGTGCGGAACTCGCACACGCAAAGCAGGTACTCCTCCTTCGTGACCAGTTCGTCTATGTCGCTATCCACCATCTGCGCGCGGGGGGCACGGCGATCAAATGGGGGCTCCGACTGCTCGAAGGAAACACTGGGGGAAGTAGCACGACGGGAGAAACCGGGGAGATCGTCCGCCAGATGCGCAGAAAGAACGACGACCTCCTGAAGCTCGCGGAACACATCCTCCTCGTGACACGCATCGACTCGGGACAACTCTCCATCGGCAAAGAAGAGGTCGCGGTACGCGAAATGATCGAGGGAGCGCTTGCCGACGAGAAGGAGCTTATCGCGGAACACGGCGTACGCGCATTCGTTGAACTTTCCGACACGACACTTAAGATCATGGGTGACCCCATCTACATGCGGGAGACGATTGGACTTTTGGTCAACAACGCCATCCTGCGGGGCAACCCCGCCTCCCCCATCGTGCGGATCAGCGCCGTACAAAAAGGCATCGAGGTGCACATCACCATACAGGACAACGGAACGATCATACCTCCGGAAGAGTTGGAACACATGTTCGAACACTATTGGCGTGCATCCGGCCCCGGCAAGAGCGAAGGAAGCGGCTTTCCGCTTTATATTGCGCACGAACTCGTCCGCCTCATGGCAGGAAGGATCTGGTTCACATCCGTTGAAGGCGCGACAAGCGCCACCGTCGCCCTCTCGACGCAGTAGTTCCACGAACTGCGCCAACAAAAAGTGAGTCCTCAATTGCCTTTTCTTGATTTTCTGGTATATTCTCTCAAGAATGTTCTGTTGAAAAAGATATTCTGGTGTAGCTCAGTGGTAGAGTGAGGGTTGGGATGGGACCCGACCCGCAAGACTTGTTGAGGGCTTTTCTGAAAGACCCGACAAGTGGACAGCCTCTGTAAGAGGGTGCGCTGTAGAGCGCACTGCTCACGGGTAAAGCCCTCACGATACGACAAGTGAACGCGGAACGAAAACAAATATTCCGGTGTAGCTCAGTGGTAGAGCAGTGCGCTGTCGACTAAGGCAGCTCTTGGAGGAAACTCCGAGATGAACTCTTTGGGATATCGGTGAACGCTAAATCCGTCTCAGGCGGACAAGCCAATACCGAGGGAACCGGCGGAAACGCCGGAGCGCCGTAGAGACTAGATACCAAAGTGCCTAAATCCGCTTCTGGCGGACACGGCAAAGATATAGTCCACGCCTTTACGAAAGTATTGGATCACGTGTAACGCATTGGTCGCAGGTTCGAATCCTGCCGCCGGAGCAATCACGAAAATGAGACCCGTAAGGGCCATTTTTGTTTGCTCCGGCGAGCAAGCCGACTGCTCGGCTTGCGTGCAGGATTCGAACAGCGGAGTCATGTTTCGACAGCAACCGAAACAGATGAGCTGGTGCCCAGACCGAGGTGAGCGACGGCGAACCGAGAGTCGCGGGAGAAACTCCTACCGCCGGAGCAGACGACAGAAGGTGGGTGTAGTTAGCCCACTTCGGGCCTTAACCGTGCGATTTTCCGGAGTTCGAAAATGTTTTTGGACTTCCGGAAGTTCCAACGAGTACGACACGGAAGGAACGCGCAAGATACCGCTAGAAACAATGGTTTCGGCGGTATTTTGCTTGAGTTCTGAAGTCGCTTGGGCGAAATTGAGGATATGGTTATACGGGGACCGCAAAGATAAAGACAAATGTTTTGTTTTCATCAACAGCCGCGTTGATCCGACAGCACATGGTACATTGTGGCCCAAAAGCATAACATCTACGTTGTCAGAGGGGGTCTTTCCGGTGACTCGACTCTATCCGAGTGGGGCATCTCCGTAAGCCAAGAAATCTAGACAAATTAAAATAATGTGCTATACTGCAAACAGGGTATTTTGGTACATTCTCAACTGAATTCGTACAAGCAAATAGGAGGGTCAAATGGACACTGCGGTTCTCCCTGTAACGATCGATCTGACGCAGCACCACACCAAGGAACGGCCGGAAGAAGGCTATCACAATAAAGCCACCTATCAGGTGGCCAAGCGTGATGCGCAAAACGACATCTACCGAGTTCTCAACATAGACTCGGACGTTTTCACCATCTTCGTCCAAGTGAAGCAAGCTCCTGTTTCACGATTCACCGTAGCCAAAAATCCGGCATTTGTGTTGAGTGCTGGCATGGACCTGTTCGTCTATGTGGAGAAGAAACAGGAGAATCGTCATAGCGGATACACAACGGAGGCAGTCCACCTGACCATCCCGAATGTCTGTAAGGCAAAGCGTCTCGTATTCCGCAGTCCCGAGATGCATCACAGTTCGTACACGCCGACATATCCGGCAACGCTGACTGTCTCTGTCGGTGGGGCAGAGCACGGCATCCACGTATCGTGCGTTGCGGAAATTGCCGAGACCGCGTTTAATCTCTCCTTCGGCACGCAAGGCACAGAGTGCATGGGAGCGCTCTTAGATGTCGCAATCCCTGACACCTTCTACAGGCGGTATCAGAGTGAGCCGCTCGATTTCTCGTTGCAGTCGCTCTTTACTGTTAGGGGTATCGTCAGCAAGGAGCAGAACTGCCGCCATCTCATGATGCTCCTCAAGAATAGGGCAGGCATGACCGGCGCGAGCGTTCTTGCGCCACAAGGCACAAAGAATGTTTTCAACCAGGTGGTCCCCTTCTACGAGGAGTTGCTCCGACAGGACGAAATCTTCCTGATTGCCGCGTTTCAGACGCTACTGTTCGAGTGCAAACGAACTATCAACGGCGTAAAGGTCGCGAAGTGGTTCAATGAATTTTTTGCATCGGCGCGAGACCAGGACACGTTCCAAGCGAAGCTCCAACAGGTCTACTCGACTTTTATCGAGTACGAGTCCGAGCAGAGTTACCGTTACTACCGTTTTGAGGATTTGTTTGTCAAGCTCCCGGCGTATACAGAACTTCGAAAAGCTGCTCTCCGCTCACAGTCGGGGAGAGCACTGTCGAAGATGGTCACGGATATCGAGTCGATCAACTTCGACGAGCAAAAATATCCTGTCCTGGCTGGACTGATCCATGACGGGTCAATCCCTGTCTCGACGTTTTTCCGCAGGGAAGGCGACGAAGCGTATTTCCTCTTTAACGACAACTGGGACTTGTTCGAGGAGTTCCTCGGCAAACACCGGGACGTCGGCATCAAACTGGCACAACTCGCCAGCCAGCGGACAACATACGAGAAGAGCTTCATGTCGTACATGTACTTCATCTTGTATGACTTGCCCGAGTATCTAAAGAAGCATACGGGCAAACACTGGACCTGCCTGCCGTCAATCGTCGAAAGCGCAGAGGAGCTTGAGCCCACGCAAACTGGGCAAACCACAAAAAAGAGAAGCGCTCTGACGCCCGTCGTCGACAACGACGCGTGTACGGTTGTCGTGCCGTACGCGTGCCTCAAGGTCCCTGGGGTTTCAACTACCTACACCTACTCGCTCAACTACTCGATCGTCCGTCGGGGGCTCAGTATCGACGGAAGCGTAAGTTCGTTAGACATCGAGGAGAAACTCAACGGGCGCGACGACTACGGATTAATGTTCTACACATTGACCGGGTCGGCGGCAGGCAGAGGCTATCCCACGTTTCTCATCATCTTCGAGCGGTTGGACGGCGATGAGACACGAGTGCACTTCCATCGTACGCATCCACTGCGTAGCAAGGGCGGAGACAACAATCCGGTCAACAACTGGATCCGGTAAATTCTCTATCTAAATGCAACCGCAAGATCTTTTGATAATTTGGGGATTTGCTTAATAATACCCTGCGCGAGAGAAACTTCATACGCAC
>Ga0155709_107_pt1 | contig 11072 bp, 13 predicted proteins | sample RifCSPlowO2_01_FD_107366 | JGI IMG/M metagenome (GOLD analysis project Ga0155709, IMG submission 107366) | Candidatus Lloydbacteria bacterium RIFCSPLOWO2_01_FULL_54_18
GTTAAAGGGTTTCCGGCCTTTGTGTTTTTTCATGCCTTCTATGTTACAAGAAGTTGCATTTCAAAGGAGAATTTTCATGAGAATGGGCGCGGTGATCAAGTGGTTCGTATGACAAACTCTTCGACGGGGACGCCCCCTATCAGGTGTTCATTGATGATACGCTCGAGCGTCGCCGGTGTGCATGAGTGATACCAAACACCGTCGGGATAGACGACGGCGATGGGACCGTTTTGGCAGACGCGGAAGCAGTTTGCTTTCGTGCGGTAGATCCTGCCGTTTTGTGATCGACCTAAATTTCTTACCTGCGAAGCAGGTGTAGAAATTGGAAGTACTCCTGTGGTGAGATTGAGTTCAACAAGGCGTTTTTTCAGATATTCCCACGAGGCGAGACCCGACTCCCGACTACAGCACTTGGGGAGCGTTTGGTCGGCGCATAAGAAAATATGTCGTTCGATGTTTGCGATGCCGAGGTCGCGTGCGATCTTCTCAAGTTCGGGGTCCATGGGGAAAGTGTAGCATATGGCTAAAACATTTTGTCAGACAAAATGTTCGCCCCTAGGCCGACGGCGTCAGCCGAGCTAGGCCGAACAAATTTTCAGAAAATTTGTATTAAGGGGAGGGGCTCAATTTCGGCATCTTGGGACCACCCCAAAGAAGTCATTGTGCCGGATGCAGTAAGCAACGGCTTTCATGATATTATTCATTACATGAAGGTGGATACTTTTGTGAGAGGGTTTTCTTTCCAGCCCGCCCTGCTTGGCGCTAGCCCAGTTGAGGAGGCTATTAGCAGGCTTGCGAATGCGGGCATCGAGGAACGCGGAGCTATTTTCACGCGCAGGGAAGTAACAGAGTTCATTCTTGACCTTATCGGCTATGTGCCGCAAAAATCACTGCACCAGTCCCGACTCCTTGAGCCCTCTTTCGGAAACGGCGATTTTCTTCTGCCTGCAGTAGATCGACTCTTGGTTTCTTGCGCTAACAAGAAAATAAAGCTCAGTTCGCTTGTGTTGAAGGATTGTATCCGTGCAGTGGAGCTTCATCGCAGTTCATTCGATGCCACAAGGAGACAATTGAATGAGAAGCTTCTTGTTGCTGGACTTACTCCCGAAGAATCAAGCGAGGTACTAAAGTCATGGCTCATTAACGGCGATTTTCTTCTTACTGATTTTGATTGCAAATTCACCCATGTTGTAGGCAACCCGCCGTACATTAGGCAGGAGCTCATCCCTGCGGCGCTTATCTCGGAATATAGACTAAGGTACGAAACGATTTTTGATCGCGCCGACATCTACATTCCCTTTTTTGAATGCTCGCTTACACTTTTAGATCACAAGGGTGTACTCGGATTTATTTGCGCAGATCGTTGGATGAAGAATCGTTATGGTGGCCCGCTTCGAAAACACGTTGCTAACGGTTTTCACCTACGCGTCTACGTAGATATGGTTGACACCCCAGCTTTTCTTTCTGAGGTGATGGCATACCCCGCTATTACCATTATTGCCAATGAGTTAACTGGGCCGACATGTGTTGTGCGCCGCCCGAGTGTCGACACAAAAACGCTCACTTCATTGTCTCGGAGATTAACGAAGGAAAACATTGATTCGGATCAAGAGATAACGGAGCTCAGTAATGTCGTAAGCGGTGATGAGCCATGGTTGTTTGATGCCCCTCATTCCTTGCCCCTTGTGCGACGATTGGAGAGTACTTTTCCTTTACTCGAAGAAGTCGGTTGCAGTGTTGGTATCGGGGTTGCTACTGGTGCTGATAGAATTTTTATTGCTCCACACAATACGCTTGATGTTGAACACGATCGAAAATTACCTCTTGCAACCACTGAAGATATCAGAAGCGGAGAAATTACTTGGAGCGGTCTCAGTGTGATAAATCCCTTTGCTGAAGGCGGTGGACTTGTTGCACTTGCTCAATATCCCAAACTTTCAAAATACCTTGAGCTTCATAGTGCAGAAATAAAAAAACGCCATGTTTCAAAGAAAAACCCGAACGCATGGTATCGCACGATTGACCGGATTTACACAGAATTAGTTAAGACTCCGAAATTACTCATTCCCGACATAAAGGATGATTCACAAATTGTTTACGATGAGGGTCGATATTACCCCCATCACAATCTCTACTATGTCACATCTGAAGAGTGGGACATCAGGGCACTTCAGGGAGTTCTTCTCTCAGGAATAACTCGGTTGTTCGTAGAAACTTATTCAACACGCATGCGCGGAGGATACTTGCGGTTTCAGGCACAGCACTTGCGGCGCATCCGGGTTCCACGTTGGGATTCTGTTTCCCCTGAGCTGCGTCGCGGTCTTCGGAAGGCGGCAATTGATAGAGATATTTCTGTGTGCAATACTATGGTTGCTCGACTCTACAACTTGTCTTCGTCAGAAGAGTTGTTGCTTATCGTTAAAAAATAAAACATGGCTATTAATCTCGCGAATTATGAAAAGAAAACCGAAGATGCAATAAAATTGTTTTGGGGCAACAGAAGTGCCGCAACATCTCGTCAGCAGAAATTGGGAAAGAGTGACCAGGGGACTCGTAGCGCAGTGACGGCAGGAAAGAACATGGATGGTTTCGTTGATCTTATTGCAAGCATCGTTGAAGCAAATGGACTCAAGGACGCAGAGGTCGTTCGTAGCGGAAGACTTGTCACCTTGCCGGGTTATTTTCGTCCGACGAAACAATGGGACCTGTTGGTGTTGCGGAATAAGCAACTTATTGCTGCGCTTGAGTTTAAATCACAAGTTGGCTCGTTCGGAAACAATTTTAATAATCGTACTGAAGAAGCAATTGGTACTGCACACGATTTGTGGACAGCATATCGTGAGGGAGCATTCGGAGAACAACCAAAACCGTTTGTCGGTTGGCTTATGCTCCTTGAGGATCATGCCAAGTCTCGCACGTCAGTAAATGACCAGTCTCCGCACTTTCCCGTTTTCAAGGAGTTCGCCGGTGCATCATACGCAGAGAGATATAACATCCTTTGTAAAAAAATGGTTCAGGAACAACTCTACACTTCAGCATGTATCATGCTCTCACCCAAATCTGCCAAGACGAATGGCAAGTTTTCCGATATGAGCCAGATGACGAGTATCAGGACATTTATTGCAACAATCGCCGGACATTTTGCAACTGCGGCCGCAACCCATTGACCCAATAAACCCGCCAAGAAAACATATGGGAAATGGTGACAGCCACGGTTGATTTCAAAATCATGTGGTAAAGTTTTAAAGGAGGGGAGATCGGTCACAAGTCATTGCGAAAGAGAATCGAAGTTACGAATCACTAAGTATTTTGCTCCGCATTGCTCGCAAACTACTAGGTGTTCGCGACCCCACCTCGGTATCTCGTAAAACCTCGGCACACCTGCGGTCGGTTCGATTCCTCCACGAAAGTGCCTCAAGGCACTTTCTCACTTCCACAAACAAAAACGGCCCGCCTTAGGCGGACTCGGTTTTGTATTTGTGGAAGTGGGGGGAATCGAACCCCCGTTCAAAGAGATGAAGAGTCGTGGGTCTACGGCGCGTAGTTTGTCTTGATGTTTCGCGTGTGGGGTAAAAGAAAAACGAAATCCTCACGCGCTACGCCTGTTAATTTTCGGTGGCGTATCCAGGCGGTACGCTCCTATCCTGAAAGAATGACACATCACTCGAGCCTATCAGGAGTACTCCCGAGGATGCGTCGCTCACTTAAGCGTAAGCGAAAGCAAAGTTACCTGCCTTAAAATAAGGCGTTGCAACTCCACCGGTGCTTTTATTCTTGGCACTTTCAAGTCGTTCACGTTTTTTACGAGTCCGCGAACACGCTCGACGCCGCGCACAATCGACATTTTCCTTGTCGAAGCCGGTCACTCCCAATGTTGGTGTCTTTCCAAAAAACAACAATGTTGGAAGTCGATTCTTTTTTCAATGTGCACGTCTAGGGTAGTTTTTCGCGAAGCGTGCGCACACTGCGCTTCACTTCGCTTTTGACGACCCGTGCGATGTCTCGCAAGTGTTCGCGCTTCATGATCGAGGCGCGCTTGTCGGATTTCTTCTTTCCGCGCGCGACGCCAATCCGCACTTTGATCACTCGGCCCTTATTATACATCGAAAGGGGAATGATTGTCAAACCCGCTTTCTCTTCTTGTGTGGCGAGCTCGGCCAGTTCTTTTTTGGTGAGGAGGAGGCGGCGGTTGCGCTTCGGCTCGTAATCTCCCGAAGTATTTCCCGGCTGATACGCGGGTATCTCGGCGTTGAGAAGAAACGCCTCGCCGCCGCGGACGGTAATGTGCGCGCCCTCGAGTTTGCCGCGGTGGTCGCGGAGCGATTTCACCTCGGTGCCGAAAAGCTGGATCCCCGCCTCGAATTGCTCAAGGATCTCATAGTCGAAATGCGCCTTTTTGTGCTCGATCAGATTGGCCATATTGTTTGTTGACTGCTCTTTTCGGCTGAACGCCCTCTGCCTATTATTTCGGGTGTTTCGTCACCGTTAAGATCACATATGCATCTCCATCAATAAGGAAGTAAGTCCGATAATCGCGCGTGATGCGCGCTTGCCAGACACCGCGCCCCTCATCGTATTTCTTTGCTTTGAGCGACGGGTGGCGGAGATCTTTGACGAGGAAGTCGAACTGTTTGTCGGCAAGCCGCCGCGCGCTCGCGGGTAGCGCGTGATAATCGTCCAGCGCCCTATCGGTAAAGAAGAGTTTCATGCCCGCTTCAGGGATTTTGTGAATTCCCGCATCGTTTTGAACGGTCCTCTGACTCGCCCCTCTTTGTGGTCGCGCAAGCCCTCCGTAATCGCCGCCTCGACGTGTTCGCGGTCAACCACGGCCTTCGGCTTGAGCATGATGGACTTGTTTAGGACGGTGGCCTCCAAAAGATCCCCCTCCTCCAGACGAAGTTGTTCACGCAGATGAGCAGGTAAGGTCACTTGAAATTTCGGCTTGATCGTCACGAGCGGAAACACACGGGCTCTAGTGTTCATAAAGTTGGAAAGTAAGAATTTATAACTTATAGCGTCATCGTAACGGACACAAATATTGCCGTCAAGCGCAAAAATACCCGCTGTTTGGGCGGGCACGGAAGGCGCAGAACACATCAGTGTTTGATCGGCATGTTCGCCGGATCGAAAGCGACGAGCCAGACCGTGAAGATTGCGAGGCCGAATGCGAACATTGTTCTCGCGGACGGGAGCGTTCCGCCGACGCAGAGTTTCTCGATGACGGTCGCGATGACCGGAACAAGCGCCGCACAGGTCGTGATGGTCGCCATGGAGGCGCCCTTCATGCCGTACGCGCTCATGTACGCGAGGTCTCCGACGACGAAGATGAGGCCGATGGCGACGAGCCAATAGAGATTTGCCCCTGTGGGGAACGGCACCGCATGGCCTAAGGCATTGGCGGCGCGTCCGATACAAAGTGTGGTCACGCCGACCACAAGCGTGTAGGCGGGCACCATGACGAGCGCCGAAACGCCGGAAAGTTTATGTGCAATGATGACATTGACGACGGCAAACGCGACGACGGCGATCATGGCCGACAGAACGGAAGTCATAAGCATCTCCATGAAAGAGTTTTTCAGAACGAACATCCCCGCTGACTCTATAGCATGGGTGCTGTTTTATCAATGGCCGCGGACGAAAAAGCGCCCTTGCGGACGCTTCGTGTAGCCGGAAACCTTATTGCACATTACTTCGTCGCGGCGGCGATCAGTTCTTTCGTCCGCTCGGGGTTGTGCTCGATGCTTACTGCGCGAATAGCGGAGGTTGTGAGCGTGCGTCTGTCCGGAAGGCCTATCTCGAGATGCATGCCTTTCCCAATCCAGTCGGGCTTGATCATCGACCCGCCGAACGTCGAGCCGTGAAGTACGACGACCTCGGGGTTGTGGAAATGCGTGCCGCTTCCTTGTATCGCAATTTTTCCGCTCTCAACGTCGATGACGGCGAGGGTGTAGACGCTGTTGTTCGTGTGTACGAAGACGAGCGTATCCTCGGGAATGTCTTTGGTGAACATGCCGCCGTCTTTTTCCGACTTCTCGATCTTGGCAAGCAGTTTCGGGTCAATGAATGCTCTGCCCGGGTGATCTCTAGGATGGTCCATTATCCGCCTCTTCGGTTGGTTTTTTGTGGGGAACAAATGTTGAGAAATACTGTATCGCATACTTGCATTTCTGTCAATAAAGTAGCGTCCGCCATTTTTTCTTGTATAATGTTCGTACTATGGATTTCAAGCCATTCCGTGGCCTTCCTGGCCAAGGGGGAGATGATGACAAGAAAGGAAAAGACGGAGGCGGGCCCGCCGCACCGTCGTTCTTTTCGAACATTCTGACGCTCTTCCTCGTCTTCCTCCTCCTGGTCTCCGCCTATTCGTTCTTTGCCGAACGGAAGAAGGAAAAAACGGAAATGCTTTCGCTTTCGCAGTTGTCGACGGATATTCGCGGATCTTTGGTGGCGAAGGTGGGTATCGAAGGGGCCGATCTCAAGATCGAGTACAAGGACGGGACGAAACGCGATTCAAAGAAGGAACTCGAGACCTCGTTCTCCGAGACGATGAAGAATTACGGCGTGCTCCCCGAAGAACTTGCGGCGATACAGATTGACATCAAAGATCCGAGCGGTTTCGCATACTGGTTCTACTCGCTTGCCCCGTTTCTCTTTCCGCTCATCTTCCTGCTCGTCCTCTTCTGGTTCCTCTCGCGGCAGGTCAAACAGTCCGGCGGCATGCAGGCGTTCACCTTCGGACAGTCGAAGGCGCGCGTCATCTATCCCGACGACACCGCGCAGAAAGTGACCTTCAAAGATATCGCCGGCGTGAAGGAGGCAAAGGAAGAACTTCAGGAGATCGTGCAGTTCTTGAAAGAGCCGCAGAAATTCCTCGACATCGGCGCGCAGATTCCGAAAGGGGTGATGCTGATGGGCGGCCCCGGTACGGGAAAGACCTTGCTTGCGCGTGCGGTGGCGGGGGAGGCGAATGTGCCGTTCTTTCACCTTTCCGGAAGCGAGTTCGTCGAGATGTTCGTCGGTGTCGGCGCCTCGCGCGTGCGCGACCTTTTTCGCATGGTGAAGAAGGAAGCCCCCGCGATCATTTTTGTCGATGAGATTGACGCCGTCGGGCGCGTGCGCGGTACCGGTGTGGGGGGCGGGAACGACGAGCGCGAGCAGACGCTGAACCAAATTTTGGTCGAGATGGACGGCTTCGAACCGAACGAGAAGATCATCGTGATGGCCGCGACCAATCGCCCCGATGTCCTCGACCCTGCGCTTCTACGACCCGGACGCTTCGATCGGCGCGTCATCCTTGACCTTCCCGACATCAACGACCGCGAGGAAATACTCAAGATCCATGCGCGCACGAAACCCTTGGCCGAAGACGTCAACTTGCGGACCATTGCCGAGCGCACGCCCGGATTCTCCGGCGCCGACCTCTACTCCTTGATGAACGAAGGCGCGATCTTGGCCGCGCGCGAGAATAGGACGAAGGTGTCCCAGTTCGACCTCATTCGTTCTATAGAGAAGGTGATGATCGGCCCTGAACGCCGGAGTCACCTCCTCTCCGAAGAAGAGAAGAAGATCACGGCGTACCACGAAGGCGGGCACGCACTCTTGGCGTCCTTGCTCCCGTATGCCGATCCGGTGCACAAGATCACCATCATTTCGCGCGGACATGCGGCGGGGTACACCTTGAAACTTCCGACCGAAGAGCGGCAATTCCACACGCGCAAAGAATTCCTTGACGACATCGTCGTTTCGCTCGGCGGCTATGCGGCGGAGGTGATGATGTTCGACGACCTGACGACGGGCCCCTCGAACGACCTTCAGGTGGCGACCTCCCTCGCGCACGACATGGTCGCGAAGTACGGTATGTCTGCGGGGCTCGGCCCCATCGCTTTCGAAGCATCCGGAGGAGTGCTCATGGTAGGGAGGGGTGGTTTCATCGAGAAGGAATATTCGCAGGACGTGGCGATGCGTATCGACAAGGAAGTGGAAAAGATCATGAACGAGGGATTGCGCCAAGCGAAGGAATTGTTGATGAAACACAAGCCGGTCCTCGACGCAATCGCGATGGAACTCATCCGCGTCGAGGCGATGGAGCGCGACGAATACGAAAAGATTTTGACGCTCCACGGCATCAAGGCGCGCCGGAAGATGGGGGAGGAACCGTACGTCGCGCCCGCACTCGCCGCCACGGAAGTGAAAGCGTCGGAAGCACCGGCACCGGTCGTCGAAACACCGAAAGAGACGCCTCCTCCTCCCTCCACCAAGGTCACCCACGAGACGGTCATCAGTGACGTGGTCGGCACCGACCCGAAGCGCCAGCGCAAGCAGAAGAAGTGACGTGGTAAACGAGTTTGAGAAAAAATACAAGGTCGGACCTTGAAGAATTAATTCCTAAGGTCCGACCTTGTATTTTTCCAGCCGGAGTTCAATACCCGCCCCCGTTCACTCTGGGGCTTTTTTCAGAAAAAACAAAGGTTGACGCGGGGATGTTTTCTGGTAGACCAAGACACAGAGTCTCTCTTTGGGGTGTTCGCATGCCGACCTGCAATATCGTTTCGCTCAAGCCGTACGTCGTCACGGTCGATGTGTCGCTCGAACTCCACCTGATCACGATGGAGGTTACGCTCTGCTTCGGGCCGTTCAATAGCGTCGAAGAAGCAGAGGAATGGTGCCTCACGTTCGAGCGGGAACACAAGATGATCGAAGGTCGTGAGGCGCATGAGGACATCGAAGCCATCGCGGCGATGGGGATCCCCACGAAACCGTTCTTGCGCGCGTACGTTCACGGGGCCGATATCGTCCAAGCCGGTCCCGAGGTGCGCGTGAAGGGGGCGCTCATTCCGCAGAACGCGCCGGTCGTGGACGCGCATCAGATCCATGTGTATGCGCTCCACGCGTTCCATGAAGCCGTCAACGCCGCATTCGCGTTCCTCGAGGGCGCGAAAGAACCCGTCTGAATACGCCGAGGGTCACCCCCTCGGTTTTTTTTGCGCAAATTAACCGAACCTTGATACAATAGTTACTACAGAGGTTAACAAAAGTTCGATTATGGCACACAAAGAGCTAAAGGAGCAGGCAATCAAGATGCGCTTGAACGGAATGAGTTATAGCCAGATAAAGGCGCAGATTCCGGTGAGCAAGAGTACTCTAAGTTTGTGGTTAGATAAGTACCCGCTAGCACCCGAAAGACTTCGTGAACTACGCGACTTTAGCCCACGGCGCATTGAGTCATATCGTGCCACCATGAAAAAGAAACGGGACGCTCGAATTGCGGTCCATGAAGCGAGGGTTGTAAACGATTTGGGAAAGCTAAGTAAGCGGGAGTTGTTTGTTGCAGGGTTCTTTCTTTTTTGGGGCGAAGGATCTAAAGCGCGCAGGTCGGAAGTTTCACTTGCAAATACGGATCCAACAGTGATTGAGTGCTTCATTCAGTGGCTCGTTTTGCTTGGTGCAAGTAAAGAGAAAATACGATTTACCCTGCATCTTTATAAGGACATGAAGATAAAAAAAGAATTAAACTTTTGGTCAAAAACCTTAGGATTTCCCCCGTCGGCTTTTTATAAGCCGTACATAAAGAAGACAAAATTTTCGGCCATTACATACAAAAACGGCTTTGGTCACGGGACTTGCAATGTTCGCTATATGAACCAAGACCTCAATGACTACGTGCTTATGGGCCTCAAGCAAATAAGAGGTTTGTACGAAGCAAAATAATGTATTAGTGTGGCGATATGCGCGCGTAGCAAAGTTGGTAATGCGCCCGTCTTATACACGGGAGATACGCAGGTTCGAGTCCTGCCGCGCGCACCATGAATAAAAAAGTCCGCATCAAACGCATCGACAAGAGTCTGCCGCTTCCGGAATATCAAACGTCCGGCGCGGCGGGGTTCGACCTTGCCGCCCGAGAACGTGTGGTCATACCCGCGCACAAGGTCGCCTACGTGCCGCTCAACGTCGCGATCGCGCCGCCCACGGGGCACTTTCTCCTCCTTGCCGCGCGCTCCTCGCTTCAGAAACGCGGCTTGACGATGGCAAACGGCGTCGGCATCGGCGACGCGGATTTTTCAGGGAATGAGGACGAATACCGCGCGGCACTCCGCAACTTCACCGATTCGGATGTTGTTGTGGAGAGAGGCGACCGCATCGTGCAGGGCCTCTTCATTCCCGTCACCCATGTTGATTTTGTGGAGGTCGAGGAGATGGACAAAAAGACGCGCGGCGGTTTCGGTTCAACGGGAGTGCAATAGTTTTTTCGTTAGGGATCACTTCTATGAGACTTTTTTTTGTTCGACACGGAGAGACCGACGCGAATCGCGTACTACAGCACGGAGTCGACACGCCGCCCCACGATGCTCCGGTGGTCTTCAAGCACGGCGACGACACCAATGTTCCCCTGAATCCAAACGGGCGCAAACATGCGTGGGACGCGGCGCAGAACCTGCCCGACGATATTACGCGGATACTTGCCTCTCCGCTTCTTCGGACGCGCGAAACCGCCGAGATCATCTGTGAGGAGAAGGGGATCGATAAAGGAGTCGTCGCATTCCGCGAGGAGCTCCGCGAATATCATCAGGGGCGCCTCGAAGGGCTTTCGCCGGAACAAAAGTTCGCGATCACCGGAGGAGAAAAAGAGGGTTCGGGGCTCTTGTGCACGTATGACTACACGGAATACGGCGGTGATTCGTGGGAGACGATCCACAAGCGACTCTCGTCCTTGCTTCAGGGGTTACGCAAGGAGGACAAGGCCGCGCATGTCGTGTGTGTCACGAGCGGCGGTGTCATCCGCATGGCGTATAAGATACTCTTCGAGGCACAGGCTCCCGGCATCTCCGCACACATTCTTGTCAAGAACGGCTCGGTCCACGAGTTCCGGCTTTGACGCCCCGCATCTCGCGTATCCTTGTTTCTTGTACACACCCCCTCCTCGACACATTCTTGGTCGTGCTATACTTCCTCCGTGCGGCGGGAAGTGCGCAAAGGAAAGAAATCAGAGATAATACCCAAAATCACCGGTTTATTCCCCGGTGTTTTTTGTACCCTTTTTCTTTCTCTTCGGAGCAATCGTCGACTCAAGAAAG
>Ga0155709_126_pt1 | contig 6388 bp, 9 predicted proteins | sample RifCSPlowO2_01_FD_107366 | JGI IMG/M metagenome (GOLD analysis project Ga0155709, IMG submission 107366) | Candidatus Lloydbacteria bacterium RIFCSPLOWO2_01_FULL_54_18
CTTTCTTGAGTCGACGATTGCTCCGAAGAGAAAGAAAAAGGGTACAAAAAACACCGGGGAATAAACCGGTGATTTTGGGTATTATCTCCGAAAAATGCCCCGATGGCGACCGCCACACCCAATATCCTATTCACGGCTCTCATATGCACATATTATACGATACTTTTGGGGTTAACCCATTGCCAACGGAAACCCTAGTCCTTCACGACGACTTGGGTGCCGATATCGGCCCAAAGATAGAGTTGCCGCGCTTGTTCGGGAGGCAAGTTCACGCATCCGTGCGAATACTTTCTCCCGAACTTATCGTGCCAGTACGCCCCATGGATCGCCCCGCCCGCCTCGGTGAAATAGAGGTTCCACGGGACGCCGGGAAGATCGTAGTATTGCTCCGCAATGCCGGGAATGGGTCCCTGCATGTAACGGCTCGGTGTCTTTTTAAAAATGGTAAATGTTCCGCGCGGCGTCGGCGTCAGCAGGAGGCCGGTAGAGATGCTCGTTTCCATGTACAATTCTTCACCGTTGTAAGCGAAAAGCTTTTGCTTCCCGCGTTCAACGACGATACGCTTGGTACTCGACGCGAGGGGGGCGTGCTCGAGACCGCGGTCGCCCTCATCGAGCAACACCTCGACGTAATCCGCGACGACATACCAACTCCCTTTAACACGATTCGGATAACGCACCCACTCGTCAAACACGATCTTATACCATGTGCGTCCGTCGCGTTCGACCTTGCCTCCTACCTTGAGCACCATGCCGTTCCGCAATCGTGTGACCACGGGATAATCTTCTCCGGGGCCGGAGCGGACGTTGACGCATTCTCCTTCAAAGTGCGGTCCGCAACCCTCAACCACTCCTATATACTCGAACATTACTTTCGTGACGGGCAGAATGAGCGACTCTTCATCGTCGTTCTCCGGTGCGATGACGACGGCCTCCTCGTCTGCCAGATATGCTTCAGCGACAAGACTTTGTGGTTCTTGGTCGTGAGGAGCCGGATAAAGCCGCGACGTCACAAGAGAGATGATCATGGGAGAAAGAAACCCCATCAGGAAACTTAAGACGAGCAGGGCGTATTTGCGGGACACACGGTGCATGTGTTGAGTATAAACCAGATTGCCTTTCAATCCACTCCCCACAATGGCAAGAGGGCCTCCTAGGTCAATGTCGGGGCGGCGCCGGTTTATGCGCCCGAGACCTGCTCAAAGCAAGCTTGTCCGCGCGACCCCAGCGCTTGATCGCGGCTTCGCGTTTTAAGGCGCTGCTTCGATCTTTTTGCTTTTCTCTATAGAGCATCCGGAGCGCACCGTGGGCGCGTGTGTAACGTCCCCCTTTTCCGCTCTTGTGCTCTTCAAACCTTCGCTTGAGGTCGGTCGTAATGCCGGTATAGAACGACCCGTCGGCGCATTTCAAGATATAGACGAAATACATGAGTGTCGGTTTTAAAATCCGTAAAACACGTCGGCGAAGTTCTCAATGCGGCTCTGCTTGTCCACTTTGATCCCCTCTTTTTTGTAGAGCTTCATCCGCTCTTTGCGATAACGCTCGGAGATCCAGATCCGCCCGTCAGCATAGACAATCCGGTGGAAGGGTATCCCTCTCTCCCCCGCATCATACGCCTTCCCCAATATCGTCGTGATGCTCTGCGCCGCCATAGGGCCCGCTCCCGCCACGCGAGCAATCCGTCCGTAGGTCGAGACGCGGCCGCGCGGTATGAAAAGCGCCGCCTTGAGCACGCGCTCGGAGAATGTCGGGAGATGTTTGACGGGGATCTTGTGCATGAGTGAGTTGAAGTTGGAACTTATTTATCAAAATCCGTAACTTTGACGACCGTCCCGCTCTTGTTGTAGGTCGTCCATTTGCCAGTCTGTTTTCCTTTCTTGAAATTACCTATTCGCATTTTCGTCCCATCTTTCCGAAACCACCTCCAAAAACCTTCCATTTTCCCGCCCGCAATTTTCCCCTCGGCCCACAAACTGCCGTCCTTGTGGTAATGCTTATGCTTTTTCAACGCTGACTTCTTTGCTGTCATAAATTCCCACACTTAAGGGCATCACACCTGAAGGTACTCCCAATTTTTCTACAACTTATTTGCGTATGGCAGAAAAATTGAAGCCAGTGCCGGTGAAGTATGCTTTGTTTCCTTTATTCGTAAAGACGAGCATTCTTTCGTCCGGGACAGTCTCCACTAACACCTCTTCACAAGGCGGGTCGCCTGCGGATGGTGCCGTGTATCCGCTCGGCAACGTCACACACACCTTATAGTTGCCTACGGGTGCGCCGCGAAATGTGAGCGTAAAAATGCCGTTGCTTTGCGTTTGCGTGGAGAATGCGAGCGGGCCGGTAACTGAAACGGTGATATTCGCAAGTGCGACACCATTTGTCATTGCCGGCGCGTTGGTCATATCAAACACTCCACCGCTAAAGACAAAATCATACCCGCTCACACGCACCGAGGAACTGACTTCTGCTTCAGGGACCGTAATGAGCCCCGCGCTTGTTGCCGGACCAATACATACCCACACGCCGTCACGACACTCCGGAGTCTTGGGAACCTCGCAAGCAATCGCATGATCTCCGGGACACGCCACTTCTCTGTTATTCGTTTCAGGAAATACCCTCTGCTCTACAACAGGAACGCTGTTCTCTCCTTTTGTGCCAGTACCCGGTACGATGGGCATCGGCACATTCGGCATGGGGGGCGCAACGGCTTTTATTCCGTCCTCCAACCCTCCGGTATCCGCCCGAAGTACTCCGTCGAGCATGCGTGAGATATTTCTTGCCAACACTTCCGCGGCTCTCGCCTGACCAAATGCCTCGCCAAACTTTCCTTCTGCAAAGAAGGTCTTGCCGTTCGCGAGCATGCCTCCGGCGGTCTCCAGTCCCGCCTTCATTCTGTCGCCGAAATCCCTTTTGGGGGTTTGCCTTTCTGTCGTCACGTTTGTGGAAATTCGCGCCGGAGTCGGTTCCAAACGTACCGGTCCTGTTTTTTGGTCTGACGCACCTTCTTCATCGACGGCAATCCCGGCTGAAGTGCCCTTGGTCTTTATTGCGAGCCGCGCATTTGGCACACTGGGCTCGTTGATGGCAAACCCCGCCAATTCGGATTGAAGTTCTTTAATCATTGCCTCGGCACGCGCAATTTGCTCGACCGCTTTCTGCTCTATGTTTTTATCTTTCTCTGCGCCGGCAACAACGACTTCGTGAATTTTTTTCTGGGCAATATCAACAGCGCCTTGCAGATGATTGTCCCGAGCCCCCTCTGGGTTGACCACGTTCGCACTGCCGTGCTCAGTACTTCCCTGCTCATCGCTCGGTCGCACGTTCGCGTCTTCAACATATGGGTCTGTAACCCAACGCTGTGCAAGTTGATCGAGGAGGACGGCGTGTTTTAACGTTTGCTCATTTAACTGCTCAAGCAATTTTTCAACACGAGGATTTTCGGAAGTTTCTTCGAGGTCAATGAGACGCATCCTAAGATTCTCTTGGGCTTTTGTGTAATTTTCCAGTGCGTTCACAAGTGCCTCATCGTCATCCGGCTTTGTTTCCTCTACGTTGAGTGCCTCGGCCGCCTTTTCATTCATGATACGAAGCTCCAGTTCCGCCCTGCTCGTTGCGTTAAAGGTAAAAAGGCGCGTAAGCCCCCTGCGCCATTCTTTCAGGAAATAGAAGCGACTTGTAGGCAAGGTGCCCGGATCGGGGACCCCCAAATCGGCAGGTCCAATACTTTTCTGAGTATCATCATCTGCATTGTCACCACTTGGCGTCGTTGATTCTCCTACTTCATGCTGAACAACAAAGGCACAATCAACTTGTTGTTCACGCTCTGTGGTAAACAGTTCACCCCTTTTACCCTCTTTGTGTTTCACAAAGTAGGTAAAAGTTACCGACTCGGTGGCTGGTGATGGAAGTTTATGTTTCGGGCTCAAGAGAACGCTAAACGTGAGGGTTGGTTTTTCAGTATTTTCTTTTCCCTTATCATCTTTCTCATTGCCACGCTTTGCGTCAACGATTATTGCTTTACCGTTGTCATATCGTAAAACTTTAAATGGCCCCTGCACAATTAGGGCATTACTCTTGTCGCTATCACCAAATTTGATGGTGAGGGTGACAGTACTTCCGTGAGGAACAGCTCCTGCCGGGGCGGCGCAATAAGCATCTATTTCTTCGGCGGCACTTACCACTGAAATGGGAGCGAGTATAAAGAGTGCCAATCCTAGAAAAAATGAGTGAGAAATTATTTTTTTCATAAATTAATGATGTCGTTAAATATAAACTCAAACCTTGCTCTCGCAGTTGAACATCCACTGCACCCCGTACTTGTCGGTGCAGGAACCGTAGTAAGCGCCCCAGAACATCTCCTGAAGCGCCATCTCCACCTTGCCACCCTCCGAGAGCGCCTTGAACAGCCGCTCCGTCTCACTGCGCGTGTCCGGCTCGAGGTTGATGTAGACATTGTTCCCATATTTGACTGTGAAGCCCATCGACTCCGGCGCGTCGGTGCCCATGAGCACATGACCGCCGAGAATGGGGAGCGTAATATGCATCACCAAATTCTTGTCGCCCTCCGCCAGTTTCGGACCATCCGGCGCAGGCGGGACCTCGCCCATGCGATGGATACCTCCGACGAACTCTCCGCCGAAGACCGACCGGTAAAAATCGAACGCCGCTTCCGTTGAGCGGGGAAAGTTGAGATAGGTGCTTACTCGTGACATAGATGATGTTGGGTTTTTAATCGAATGCGTAATGGATATATAGAATAACACAACATCGAACAGGACTCTCTTAGTGGAGTAGAGCGGAGACCGCCGAAAGCACATCGTCCCACCTTTTCACCGCGACGACCTTGATATCGGTCTTTGGGGCCTCCGTGTGGTCGTACAAGAAGATCGTGCCGCCGTAATTCTCGGGCAAGTGTAGGAGCAGGCTTGCGTTGTCGTCGATAATCCCGCGCACGGTCGGGTAGAGCGAGGCGAGGAGTTCCGCTTTCCACTTGGTGCTGTCTTCGTGGATGAGGTCGGTGGGCCGCATAATAAGCGGTGCTTCGGGGAAGCCGTGGCGGGCGAGCCATCGCTTCGTCCCCCTCCGCACGCCTTCGGGCCGCGCCGTGATATACGCCGATATGGGGACGACCTTGTGGAGCCGCTCGACGACATGATCGGCATCCTCGATGAGCAAGATCTCCTCCTGAATCTCATCGGAATTGCGCGCCTCCTCCATCCACGCCAAGGCCTCGGGCGTCTGCCAGAAGGGCACGTGTTGGGTGTAGCGGTAACGCCTGATGATCTCCTTGTGCGGAAGATGCTCGGGATTCCCGAAGCGCTCTTCAAGCATCCGGACCCAGTAATAGTTCGTCGCGGCAAGCGTCTCGTCGATATCAAGCGCGATACCTCTTGTGGTGACCTTTTGCTCTTCCATTGAGGGACATCATAGCATGGGATGTTTCGAGACAAGGCGGGGCCGTTCACTGAAATTTGACTTGTACAAAATAGTATGGTAGCGTCCGAACATCAACCTGTTCTTCTTTTCGCAGTTTTTCCTCGGAGATACGCTCATGTGCCAAGACGCAAAGAAACCGTTTTGCAATTTTTGCGGTACCGACCCCGGCTGGGAACAGCGGATCATCCAGTCGGAGCATTCGGGGGTGGGAATCTGCAGTATGTGTGTCGATATCTTCGACGGAACGGAGTTCGCATGCGTCGACCACGAACGCATGGCGCGATTTCCCAAAGTAGCACCCTGCGACTTCTGCGCAACGGAATTCGAGGTCACCGAACGCCAGTTCGCCAACGGAGCAAACATCTGCTTCAAATGTCTTGCGGAGTGCGCACTGGTGCTCCTTGAGCACGAAACTCTCTCCAACTCGCACTGGAAACTCGTCATTGCGAATCCGAAAGTATAACCCAGATCGGGTACAAATTTTAGGACGCACCAGCGGTGGTGCGTTTTTATTTAGCAAAATTGGAGGGTCGGCTGACTCAAGCGAGAACCGCGTGGTGCCCACCTTAGCCGATTCGCTTAGTTTTAGATTATCACGTCGACGCGTCTCGGGCACTATTGTTTTTTGTTTTTTTAGGTTAACTCCTAGCGAGAGGTCGTGTCTATCCCGCAAGTCCCTTAAGTTCCAACGCCAACTGTGTCTCGTTTTTCTCAAAACTTGCTACCATTGCGTCCATGAAACGCTCGGGAACGAATTTTGTCAGATCGAGCGGGTGCCCGGCGTTGTCGGCAAGTAGGAGGAGAAATGATGTTTGTGTCCGGCCGTTACCTTCGCGGAAAGGATGTATTGCATTGAGGATCGACAAAAAGTGGGGATAATACCCAAAATCACCGGTTTGTTTTGAATGTTTCACCTTGCCACTGAGCCATAAAACAGATATTTTCTAGGTAT
>Ga0155709_129_pt1 | contig 6111 bp, 5 predicted proteins | sample RifCSPlowO2_01_FD_107366 | JGI IMG/M metagenome (GOLD analysis project Ga0155709, IMG submission 107366) | Candidatus Lloydbacteria bacterium RIFCSPLOWO2_01_FULL_54_18
GCTCCGAAGAGAAAGAAAAAGGGTACAAAAAACACCGGGGAATAAACCGGTGATTTTGGGTATTATCTCTGAAAGTTATCTAAAAACTGAAAACCCCCTTAATCCAGAGAATACCTTGAGTCCTTGAAACCAAAGAGCCGCCTGCAAGGAGTGGGAGCAACGCGTGGGTTTAGTCTCCAAAACTAAGCCTGTGTGGAAAAGGAGATATCACTTTCCACAACTCCCAAGCCTTGCAGGCGGCTTTTTGTCTTTTTAGGTCAAGCGCATCGCAGTTTGCGATGAGATGCGAGGCGCGTGACACCAAGAACGACCAACTTCCTCAAGGTCTCATATTTTTCTGAATCAGTTTTCGAGGAGAGACCTTTCAAAGCCAAGGACTCACCTCGAAAACTACAATGCCGTTATCGACGCAATCGAATCTCCCGGGCGAAGTTTCATAATTCTTGACCCCTGCGTCGAACGCCCCGACACTGCTATCTCTTTCAACGGGACGCGGATGACCTGACTGTGTTTGGAAATAGCGACCAACTCCCCTTCCTGATCGGGCAACACCATGCCGGCCACGACCTTCCCCGTCTTCGGAGTGACATTCGCCGTCTTGATGCCCGAGCCGCCGCGACCTTGTGTTTTATATTCCTCCATGTCGGTCATCTTGCCGTAGCCCTGTTCGCTGATGACGATCAACATCGGCTTATCATAGATCCAGCGCACCACGTCGGCGGTGACGATCTTGTCGTCGCCTTTCAACTTCATCCCGCGTACGCCGCCGGCATTCCGCCCCATCTCGCGAACATCGTCCTGACTGAAACGGATGGACTGGCCCTTCGCGGTCACAAACGACACGTCGTCCTTGTCCTCGACGAACCGTGCGGCGAGTAAAAGGTCTTTGGGTTTCAATTTGATGGCGAGCAAGCCCGAACGACGCACGTCTTTGAAAGCGTCGGCGGCGGTCTTCTTCACCGTCCCCCTTTGCGTTACCATCAAAAGCGAGAGCTTCGCGACCTCCTTCACCTCGCGCGGCATGGCAAGCATCGAGGTCACATGTTCGTCGGCGCCTAGGGGAAGGTAGTTCATGATGGATTTGCCTTTCGTGGCGCGGCGGCCTTCGGGAAGTTCGTACGCCTTGATCTGGTAGGCCTTGCCTTTGTCGGTGAAGAAGAGAATATCCTCGTGCGTCGAACAGGAGAGGAAGATGGTGACGAAGTCCTCTTCTTTCGTGTCGAGGTCCATCACGCCCACGCCGCCGCGCCGCTGGACGCGATACTCCGCCGGATCGGTGCGCTTGATGTAGCCGCCCGAGGTGAAAACAAGGACCGTTTCTTTCTCCGGAATGGTGTCCTCGACGGAGATCTCTTTGACGCCTCCTTTCACGATCTTGGTGCGGCGGTCGTCACCGTATTTGTCTTTGACCGCGATGAGTTCGCTCTTGATGACGGAGAGCATCTTCTTCGGGCTCGCGAGGACGCTTTCAAGTTCGATGATCTGCGCCTGCACGCTCTTCAATTCGTCTTCGATCTTCTTGCGCTCCAAGCCCGCCAAACGCGAAAGCTTCATCTCGAGGATGGCGACGGCTTGTCGGTCGGAGAACTTGAACTGCTTCATCAAATTCACCTGTGCGGTCGGTGTATCTTTCGACGCCTTGATCGTTTTGATAATAGCATCGATGTGGTCGAGCGCCTTCTTCAGGCCGAGGAGGATGTGCTCGCGGTCCTTCGCTTTGTTCAAGTCGAATTCGGTGCGGCGTTTCACCACGACTTTGCGGTGCTTGATGAACTCTTCGAGAAGCGACTTCAAGGAAAGCGTCTGGGGCACGCCGTCGACGAGCGCGACCATGTTGTAGTGATACGTCGATTCGAGTTCAGTGTGGCGATAGAGATAATTCAAGACCTTCTGCGGTGGGACGTTGTTCTTGAGATAGGCCACGATGCGGATGTCGCCTTTGGCGGATTCATCACGCAAGTCTTTGATCCCTTCGAGCTTCTTCTCATGCACCAGCTCCGCGATCTTCGCCAGAAGTGTCGCTTTGTTCACACGGAACGGAATGCTCGAGATGACGATCTCCGACTGCCCCGCTTTCTGTTCGACGATCTCCGCCTCACCGCGACAGATGACACCGCCGCGACCGGAAGCATACGCATGGCGCAGGTCGCTCTTGCCGTACGCGAGCCCGCCTGTCGGGAAGTCCGGCCCTTGGATGAATTCGAGGAGCTCTTCGGTCGACGCCTCGGGGTCTTCGATCAAGTGCGTGAGCGCATCGACGACCTCGCGGAGATTGTGCGGAGGAATGTTCGTCGCCATACCGACCGCGATGCCTAGTGTGCCGTTCAACAAGAGGTTGGGAACGACCGACGGCATGACGACCGGCTCGTTGCGCGAACCGTCGTAGTTGGGGCGGAATTCGACGGTCTTCTTCTCAAGGTCTTGAAGGACTTCGCCCGCGATACGTGACATCTTCGCTTCGGTATAACGGTAGGCTGCCGCTCCGTCGCCGTCGATCGAGCCGAAGTTGCCTTGCCCCAAAACGAGCGGGTAACGCATCGAAAAAAGTTGTGTCATCTTCACCATCGCCTCATACACCGACGAATCGCCGTGGGGATGGTACTTGCCGAGCACGTCACCGACGATGGTCGCGGACTTCTTGAACCGCGCGGAAGCGGTCAAGCCCGCCTCCTGCATCGCAAAGAGGATGCGGCGGTGGACCGGCTTCAAGCCGTCGCGGACGTCAGGAAGTGCGCGGTCGACGATGACCGACATCGCATAGTCGATGAAGGAGGTGCGCATTTCGGTCACGATGTTGACCGGAAGAACGCCGGAAGTGCGTACGGTCGTCGCAACGTGCTTCGGTCCGTCGTTACTTTGTTTCTGTGGTTTCTCTTTTGACATATTGCGTCGGTAAAAAACTAATCACTCGTCGTCTCGGCGGGCACCTCCTCGGCCGGCTTCGGGCGAGTATGGAGCTCGTTTTCCTCTACGACACCGCGAAGATCTGCGGGATAGACGATATCGCCCTCGACGACCGACGGTTCGATATTTTCGTTCGCATTTCCGGTATCAACATCGGCCGTGGCCTCCTCGCCCAAGGAACGGAGCTGTTCGATCGTGTCGTCATACGTCGCGACCGTCGACTCTTTGGCGTGGCCAATCGTATCAAAAACGACATCCCAAGGCGAAGAAGCGCTCGCCGCCATATTCTCCTCGGCGAGCGTAGGACTCGCATTAAAGGAATTCCACCAAATGGCCGCGATCAAAAACGAGAGCGCAAAGGTCGTCCCGAAAGCGATGCGCTTGCGCACGTGGATAGGTTTCGCCCGTAGTTGATCAAGGTAGTCCAACATTGTTGTCATGTTACGCGTGAGAAAGCGGTTCGAGAAGGACGACATCACCCTCCTTCCCTTCGAGGTCCTTGCGCTTAAGCGTCAGTTTATCGATGCGCTCCGTTTTCTCCGCTCCGGCTTCTTTCAGAAAAAGTTTCAACTGCTTCTCGGCGCCGTCGTCCCACGCGAGCGGTATCACAATCTTCGCCTCAAGCGCGAGCATGATCTTCTCGGCGTCGGCCGGCGTCAAAAGCTCTTTGTCGCACACCGGAGTGAAGAGGATGTCGACCTCGCCGATGCCTTCGAGGATCTCCGCCGGAAGCTCCGGCGACGAAAGCGCGCCCAAAAAGCACAGTCGAATACCCTCGAACTCGACGGTGTAAATAGTGTTCAGTAATTTTTTTTCACCAACAGGTTTCGGCGAGAGAAATCCGGAAATGGCGATACCGCCGACCTCGTACTCACCCGCTCCGGAGATCGTGAAGGGGACCTTTTCCCCGTGCGAGAGATTCTCAACGCCGTTCATGTCGGGGTGATCCATCGACACGATGCCGACGCGCGCGCCGAAACGGATCGGTTTGTGCGACGAATTTTTGCCGAACGGATTCACTCCGATAACGGTGTCCCCTTGGGCAATTTTCACGAAATGCCCACCGTGGTAGGTGATGATCATCCCATTAGAAATAGAACGCGGACGACTTCGTCCCGCACCCCACTTTGCTAGTGTTGCTAAAATCTGCTTTCCTCATGTAAGTCAATTGAAACGCCATGTCCGCGATTTCTCACGGGACAAGTGCTCTTGAGTATAGCAAGTCTCCCATGAAATGGAAAGTGCAAAAGGTCTTGATATTACTGGGTTTTTTGGCATAATTCGCCGTCATTTCCGCGCTGTCAAAAACGGCAAAATCGCATGGAAGTAAGTACGAGGTGGAAGAATGGCCGAAGGTCTCTCCTTGGTTTTGCAAGGTGAGACCTTGGAGAAGTTGGCCATTCTTTCATCTTGTACTTCATCAATGCTTAAGGACCCACCTTGTATTTCAAACGTGGAGTTGCAAATTTCCTTCCCTTTTGCTAGTTTGGACGCACAACCGCATTTATGAGCACCGCTTGGGGTTACCCCGACCGAGGCCGGCATTACGCCATAGCTTCCGTCGATCCCAAACAGGTAGATACAACATATCTGCCCTTGTGCAGATTTTTCGTTGGAAAAACAAAAAACCACAGCTATGACAACAGCAACAATAGAAGAAGAGATCATTGTGGTCGGCGGGGAACATATCCCCTCTCCCGATCACGTGATGTCGAAGTACATGACCGAGATCGGCAAGTGTCCCGAGGAAGGCGAGATCATGGAGGGCACGGTCATCAGAGCAGACAAAAAATCGGTCTACATCGACCTTGCACCTTTCGGTATCGGAATGATCTACGGACGCGAGTACACGAACGCGCACGATCTCATCAAGCACATGAATCTTGGCGACAAGGTCGTCGCTAAGGTCGTCGAGCGTGAGAACGCGGACGGCTACGTCGAGCTCTCGCTCAAAGAGGCGCGACAATCGCTCATCTGGGCGGACGCGGAAGACCTCGTCAAGAAAAAGACAATCATCGACCTTCCGGTCAAAGACGCGAACAAGGGCGGCCTCATCCTCGACTGGCAGGGCATCTCCGGATTCTTGCCGGCTTCACAACTCTCGGGCGATCACTACCCGCGCGTCTCCGACGGCGACAAGGACAAGATACTCGAGGAATTGAAGAAGTTGGTCGGCGAGAAACTCTCGGTCGTCATGATCACCGCCAGCCCCAAGGAAGGCAAGCTCATCTTCTCGGAGAAGGAACACAACCAGAAGGAAAAGGAGGAGATCGTCGCCAAATACCACCTCGGCATGATTGTCGACGGCGAGATCACCGGCGTCGTCGACTTCGGCGCGTTCATGAAGATCGAAGAGGGTCTCGAAGGATTGATCCACATCTCGGAAATGGACTGGGGCCTCGTCGACAACCCGCGCAAGCTCTTCACGGTGGGCGACAAAGTAAAGGCACAGATTATCGAGATTAAGGAGAACAAGGTGTCGCTCTCGGTCAAAGTCCTCAAAGAGAATCCGTGGAAAGGCGCGGAGAAGAAGTACAAGAAAGGCGAAACGGTCCGCGGCGCGGTCATCAAGTTCAACAAGTACGGCGCGCTTGCGTCGATCGAAGAAGGCGTCGCGGGACTTGTGCACATCTCGGAGTTCGGGACGGAAGAGCGCCTGCGTGCATCGCTTGAGCTCGGCAAGACCTACCCCTTCACCATCACCCTCTTCGAACCGAAAGAGCAGAGAATGACCCTCTCGTTCGCGGGAGAAAAGAAGGCCTAGCGCACAATCAAACGACAACCATCCGTAATATACAAGGTCGAACCTTAAGAACTGATACTCAAGGTTCGACCTTGTATATGGGCACCGTCTGGTATTTCCGACGTGGTCGACGAACGTCGTTTCTTTCGTTATCATACGAGTGGAAACTCCTTTAGGAACTTCTGTGGCAAACATCGTCTTGGGCGGCATCTTCGTCGTCCTCGTATTGATCGGTTACGGGGTCATCTATCCCGAGACCGCGGGCAAGCCGTCGCGTACCCGACTCATGCGCGCATGCGTGTACTGCATCGTGTGGTCGCTCCTCCTTTCTACTCTTGTACTCTTCGCGACCGAAAGCGGCATCGCGGAAATGACCCCGCTCGCAACAATATTCTGGTCTTATGCCGGATTCATGGGCGCGGTGATCGGAGTGATCGGCCTCATCGGCGTCGCACTCATGTGGC
>Ga0155709_102_pt1 | contig 1755 bp, 3 predicted proteins | sample RifCSPlowO2_01_FD_107366 | JGI IMG/M metagenome (GOLD analysis project Ga0155709, IMG submission 107366) | Candidatus Lloydbacteria bacterium RIFCSPLOWO2_01_FULL_54_18
CCGAAGAGAAAGAAAAAGGGTACAAAAAACACCGGGGAATAAACCGGTGATTTTGGGTATTATCTCTATTTTTACGACACCTTGGACGAACGAGAGAAACCCGCAGTATCTGCTCGAGACGGAACACGGGACAAGCAAAAATCCGCACCATCATGATAGTGCGGATTTTTGCAAAAACGAACGGATTTAGGCCGCATCCACAAATAATCCGTCTAAGGCGAATTATTTGTGGACGAGCCCTTAGCGATCGCGCCAACCTCCGCCTCCGCCGCGGCGATCACCCCGGTCGCCTCCCCCTCCGGCGGGACGCTCCTCCTTGGGGCGGGCAACGTTCACTGTGAGCGTGCGCCCACCGAACTCCTTGCCGTGCCACATGTCGATGGCGGCAGTACCCTCCGCTTCGGACGCCATCTCGACAAAACCGAATCCGCGCGAGCGGCCGGTCATGCGATCGGTGACGATCGATGCGGAAACGACGGAACCCGCCTGCGCAAACGCGTCGGCAAGTTCCTGGTCCGTAGTTGAGTACGGCAATCCGCCAACGTATAGCTTTTGAGCCATTGTGTTGTGAAACTAGATCTTAAACATCGCGTACGACCTTCCCGATTCGCGTACTTGAGCCTAAGCTAAGCCTCGCCAACGAGAAACACACGAATGAAAATAGTGTATACAAGTATAAAAAAAGCGCAATACCCCGTGTGGATTGCGCTCGACTCTTCAAAAAAGCCCTAGATATAGGCCCAGTGCGGTGGCTTCTATTGAACGGTGATGAGCCCGCCGATACTCGGTTTGAGGTGGTCGTGATATCCCCATGTGCCGGCCTGGGTGAACGTGAACGACCAACTCGCGCCTGGCAGAACCGCCTGCAATGGATCAAATGCCGGGTAGATAGTATGGCTCGGGTGAGAGTCGGACGCCGGCCAACGGTCCGAAGACCAGTCGTTCCTAAAGACGACTGTCGTGCCGAGAGCAATAGTGAGATTCACGGGCGAATAAGCATTTTCTCCCATACTCATCGTGACCGTGGTCGGCGCCGCCGCTTGCGTTGTCCCCGAGACGACCGTCGAATAGCCGGAGAGATTGCCCGCCGCATCCGTCGCGCGGACACGGTAGCGGTAGGTGGTTGCGGCAGAAAGGCCAGTGTCGTTGTAACCCGAGCCGCTTTGGGATACGACCTCGACATAATTCGTGCAGGAGGAACCCGTACAGCGTTCGAGTTTGTAGCCGGTGACGCCGACGGCATCGGTGGAGGCATTCCACGTGAGATTGAGTTGTGAGGAAGAGATGACGGAGGCGGAGAGGTTGGCGGGGGCGGTGGGTGCCGTGGTATCGGGAGTGGTGTTGGAAACGGTCACCGAGACCGAAGTCGAAGTTGTTTGATTCCCTGCCGCATCGCGAGCAACGGCGGTAATCGTGTGCGTGCCGTTCGAGGCGGTGGTCGTATTCCATGTGGTGGTATACGGGGAAGAAGTATCCTCTGCACCCAGATTTGCACCATCAAGCTTGAACTGCACGCCAACAACACCGATGTTATCGCTTGCCGTTGCGGAAACAGCGACGGAAGCGCCGAAGACCGTGGAGCCGTTCGTTGGAGCGCTTAAGGAAACCGTCGGTGCGGTGGCGTCGGGGGTCGGCAATGGCGCTTGCGTCGCCCCCGAGACAACCGACGAGTACAACGAAAGATTGCCGGCCGCATCCGTCGCGCGGACACGGTAGCGGTAGGTGGTTGCGGCAGAAAGGCCAGTGTCGTTGTAA